>Ga0099798_10314_pt1 | contig 16697 bp, 17 predicted proteins | sample Uncmet_Sort29A_1_FD_89870 | JGI IMG/M metagenome (GOLD analysis project Ga0099798, IMG submission 89870) | Marine eukaryotic communities from CALCOFI LINE 67, Pacific Ocean - CN13ID_Sort29A_1 | ecosystem: Environmental > Aquatic > Marine > Oceanic | place: Pacific Ocean: Monterey Bay | collected...
TTTTAGATTATTTCAAGATTCTCTAGATCTCGCTCCTCGCGGATACATAATTGTTTCAAAAAAGTCATTAGAGTGCTGCTTTTGCTAATAAAATTCCTTTGTCATTTTAGAGTCAGAGAATTAAGGTTTTAGGCCCTAAAATGTCACTTGATAGGTAATATCTTCGCTAAGATCCCTCGTATCATGGAATTATTATCCAAAGAAGATGGTATGGTAATGTTATTATTAACAAAACATTCAGGAGGTGAGGGTAAATCAGCAGTAAAACAAGTTGCGAAGTTCTTAAAGGATCTTATTGAAGTGTTAGATAAGATTTGGAAAGGTGGTTACCTAGTGACATTTTAGAAATTTTCAAGATTTTAGATCCCGCTCCTTGGGGATACATAATTGCTGAAAAAACTGCATGAGAATGCAACTTTTCCTTATAAAATCCTTATGAATCTTTAAGGTTTCAGAATTAAGGTTTTAGGTCCTAAAATGTCACGTACTAAAGGTGGTGGTGGAAAAATTGCTGCGATAGCACAACTGGGAGCTAAAATATATGAAGGAATGGATGATCCTTGGGCTGCTATATGGGGGATTAAGGAAGGAGATAATGAGGGTACTAATGACACGATTTTTAATTTAAGCATATCAAGGGACTCTATCAATATCAACAAAATCACGTTTCTTCCGTCTAAATTAACACAGGAGGAAGCTTTTAACAGCATATGAATTCCTAAGTCTAAAATTTCCTGTTTATAAGGTAAAGATGGTAATCAGTGTATCAGGGATATTAGAGAAGCTTTTGAGGAAGAGACACCGTATATGGGTCGAGGACCTTGGACGGAGGATAATTACTTCGTTGCTGCTCAAGGAACGTATGGTGATGATGGAGATGAAGCTGGATATCCTGGAAGTGCAGGGAGGGGAATGCCAAATGGCGTGAGTGGACAGTTTAGAGTGAGTGTGTTTGACAAAGACGCTGATCATTTGGTCTATCATCTAGGGAAACCGAAAGTTAGTAGTAGTGGTGTTAAGGAAAATGGTGGTAGTGATCCTGATGGTGGAAGTACTGCTGCTGCTGCTGCTGCTGTAGAGAAAGATGATAATGATGATGATGAGCATTCAAAAATAACATCAGTAGGTAAAGAGATTATGTATAATCAGATGTATAGTGATAAAGATTTACTCTATTATCAAAACTTATATAACAAAGCGAATACTGAAACTCATCATGGTAGAGCACCGAATACAGATTGGATTCCAGAAATATTAGGAACTAGTCCTCTAGAAAGATGTGGTGGAGAAAACGAGTCTATTAACTGGTTGGTGCTTTGTTTGTGAAATTGTGAAATTTTGGTTTTCGAGACCCATCCCGAAAGCATGATTTTGATGCCATTTCTTAAGCGTATTTAGCTAAAATAGCACAGGGAAATCATCGGTTTACGAGTTGTGAAATTTAGACTACCATAGCACCACCCAGTTAACCTACCAGAACCACTTGCTGGCCCACACACTTACAAGACTTGTAAACTTCGTTTCTGGTTATTCAATCAACAACCAAAATCTTCTCCTAATTCATGGACTCCTTCTGATGTATTAGGTGTATTAGGTTGGGGAGGTACTGCATCTCCTTCTTGTGATGGTGTTGATTCCGCTGTAGTTAGTTTTATCTGCCTTTTGCTTTGGTTGTCGATTTTGAGATTTTCAGAAGGGCTGCAATTTGGGGAGACTGCCGAAGGGTTCAGATTGCTGTTTTTGTAGGATATATGTGGCTTATTTGCTTTGTAATCTTGGAGTGTAAATTTTAGAGGTTTTTTGTCGATTTTCAAAGACCAAAGCAAAACCCAGTTATGGGTAAGACAGATGTGGATGGTTTAGTTAAGTTTTATAATACGAATTTAGATTTCGATTTCGATGAACTTGCTAAACATGATGGAAGTTATGCTTGGAAAGAACATAAAGGTGACGGTGGTAACTTTACGTTTGATAAAGCAGCAAAACTTGCTTTAGCAGCATTTGGAACTTCTTATATGACTGGAAAGAAGAGTCCTATAAGTCCTGTGAAATGGTTCGATTACAAACTGATATTTTAGGAATTTGAAAGAGTTTCTTGCTTTTTGGGGATACATAATTATTTGAAAAATTGCACTAGAATGCTGCTTTTCATAGTAAAATTCCTTTGTAATCTTAACGTTCGAAAATAAAGGCTTTAGGCTCTAAAATGTCACTTTATATTAGGTTTGATAAAGCAGCCCAATCCTTCTTACCAAGTCCTATTTCATCTATGTTAACACCAATTCAAGGAATTCCTTTTGGTATTGGTGCAGTAATGTATCCAGTTGTGAATAAACTTATCTGATTTTTGCTTTGCTTGTTAATTTTGGAGTTTTCGGATTGTTCTGTAATCTGGGGAGACCTGTCTAATGAGTTCATATTGCTGTTTTTATAATGAAAAAGATACTTATTTTGTTTACAATCTTGAAGTGTTAATTTTAAGGACTTTTTGTCCAGTTTCAGAGACCAATAGTGTAAACCCAGTTATTCAAGAGTTAGCTTTCTTCGGAGCTAGGTCTGGAGGAGCATTATTAGAGACTTTAATCCACTCTCAAATCTATCTATTGATTGTGTACATGGCACAGTGGCAGTATAACAAGTTCAAAATGGATCCTAAGAAACCTCTTCCAGGATCCATGGCAGCAGCTTCTAACTTTCAGGAGGAAGTATCATCTGGTGATGTGCAGAAACACACAAAAGGAATTCCTGAGGGGAAAGATGTTGACTCAGATGATGCTCCTGGTGTCGATAATGGTGACGAGTTTGAAAACGACCCAAATCTCTCGGAGGAAGAGAAAGAAGAAAAACGAGAAGAAAAGAAAAAAGAAGCTGAGAGACTAAAGAATGCTTCTGATGACGATAAGCAAAAAGCTGCGGAGGATGGTCCTGGAGGACCTTTTATGAAGTTTTTGAAGAGATTATTAGATGCAGCTGGTGCTGGAGATAGTGAGACCATGGTCAAAATCCTCAGTAATATAGGTGATCTAATGAAGGATGGCATGAAAGACCCGCAAGCGACAAAGAAGATGATTTATCATGTCTACCGAGATGATATCGAGGATGGCAGAAGGAATGCTGATCCATTATTAAATGGGTTTGATATTTTTGAGTGGAAACTAAACTCTTTAAGGACTGGTCACCCTGAGAAACCTTTCGCTCCATTACATCCTGAACATCCTGAACAAAAGAAACTCAGAGGAGATCGAACGTATCCAGTGAATGCAATTCGTAATCATGGTCACATACCAACAGATAATATGATGAGAAATCGAGATGGAGCTGATTTTAGATGGTATACGCATAAAACATAGTGTTTGATCGGCTGCCGGAGGCGGCCGTTCAAACACTACGTTTTATGCGTATAGAATGACTCAAAATCATCAATTATGTACCCGCAAGGATCAAAAGAAAAAGTCTAGGGTTTGTTTCATTTTTAAGGTTATCCGATAGAAAATCTATCCAAAGATTTATCGCGGGTAATAAAGCAGATATTAAAGGTTTGGTGAGATCCGATAATAGTCGTGGCTTAACGATTTTTGTGCATTTACCTACTGAACTTGCCATCATTGAAAATATGAATAAGAATCGATCTAAAGAGAAAAGGAATGTATCTGGATGTTGCTTTGGGTTCGGCGATTTGGCGATTTCGGCAAATTGCGGGTCTCTAAATATATCAAAAAAAAAAAACGCGTTCTACCAATGAAAAACAGCACTTTAGCATTGAGAATTATAAGAATACGATTTAGGCGATCTAGAGACCAAAGCAACACCCAGGTATTAGAAAAAGCAACTATTTGTGATAGAGCATCTATGGCTATTTCGATGGAGAGAATTAAAGAAACAGCTGAACAAATTGGGAAAAATAATGTTGCTATTGCACAAAATCGAGATACCCAGAATAAGAATGATACTCAAATCGCCAAAGACCAACACGCATTAGCTAACACCGAAGCTCAGATGGAGCAAACGTCGGTAATTCAAGAAGGTGTACAACAATTCCAGAGTAAGATAAATCAGACAAAAGGAACTTCTGAAAAAATTATGCAAAGAGATTCTCTTGGACAACAATTAGTTCAAACTGTTGCGGAAGAAGAAGTTATGAGTCAGAAAATAACAGAAGCTCTTACTAAACAAAAGCAAATGACTGAAGAAATTATGGGGAAAGCAGTATCACAAGAAGAACAAGTAGCAATGGATATGGCAGCTCAACAGAATGCTAGTAAATGGTTAGCGCTTTGTTCGCGTATTTTCGTATCTTCAGAAACAGCGCAATCTGCGGAGGCTGCGGAGGGCTTCAGAATCACGTTTCTCTAATGAAAAAGTATGTTTTTTCCTTTATAATTATGGAATGTAAAATATAAGATAAATTACCTTATTTTCAAATACCCAAACAAAACCCAGGTAAGAGAGTACAAACTTCTATGCAGATCAAACAAGAACAAGATTTAGAAATGACTGCTAGTAAAAGAACGAGACAGAGAGCAATTCGAACGAAAGTGAGGAGAAGTGAAAAGAAACAACAATTAAAAATGCAATTTGATATTAAATCACCAGGTGGAGCTTTATCGAGTTTTAAGAGTAAAGCTTCTAATAATGGTTCGAGTAGTACTTCAAAAGCACTGTCTCTATTGGGTAGTACTAAGAAGAGAGGAGATGCTGCAGCTGCTTCTAAATCTAGTAGATCCAAGAAATCAAATAAGAAGAGAAGAAGACAACCTACTACAACTAGTAGTAGTGCAGAAACTCAGTCTAAGAAGAAGGCTAAAGAGTTTAAGGTCGCGATAATGAAAGAAGCTCTGTTTAAACAGAATATCTTCTCTATTAAGATGAAACAAGATCGAAGGAATTCGATGGAAACGAAAGAAGCTAATGATTTTATTAATAAGAAATTAGAGAAGGAAGACGATATGAAGAAAGAAGTAGAGGAAATGATTAAAACAAGCAGTAGTAGTGGTGGTAGTACTAGTACATCATCTAAAAAGACACAACAAGAGTTCTTTGAGAATCAAATTACTAAAATCGTTGAAAGATTTGAAGCTATCACAGTCAATGACGCTGAAAACGATTCTTTATACAAAACGAATACTTCTCCTCTCCATCGATTTTTAGAAGATTTTGTTGAATTCAGTAATAAGATGACGCATTCAATCTTACCAAGAATTAGTAAACCTCTGACTCTATCATCTGAAGTTCCACAAGAAGTAGCTTATCAGCTAGAAGAAAGAAGTAAACTCTCCAAAAACATCTTTAATAACGAGGTGAAACCGAGATTTGTGAAGTCTTTATCAACAGGAATATTAGGGAACTTGCTCTTCAATGTTACGAAAACGATCAATATCTTTGGTAATCCTGAAAATGAGGAAACACAAAAAATCATTCGAGACTCTCAATATAGTAAATCTATGATTCGAGATATTAATAAGAAGTTTGCTACAGCTTCAGATTCAGATAAAGATGATACCTCTTCTAAGTTAAAGTTTTCCGATCTAAATCCTTCCATCGCACTGTTTGAAATGTTTTATACTTTAGTACAATCGGTCAACCATACGTTTGAGGTGGAATACTATAAGCCATCGAAGAAGACCTTCCTAACAACAGATGGTGGAAATGAAGTAGTCGATTATGAATCTAAAGTTTCGGTAAGACTAGCTGTGTTTATGCAGAGAATCAATGCTATTAAGAAGGTGATAGAGAAACTACCAGAAGACGATAAGGATAATCCTGACACGAATCTCTATCTCTTTAAGTATAATACTATTGAAGAAAGTAAACTGGAGATTGAGAAACTGGTTGAGAAATGGCTGGAGTATATAAAAGGCAAACTTTCATTATATAAAAATATTAATAAGGGATTAATCAACTCGAGAAACCAAAAGGATGAAAATGAGATCCAATATGATAATGAAATCAAATTTCATAACGAACTATTATCTTCTATAAAATCCATAGCAGGTATATGATATAATATGAAAATCATATCATACTATGTTTGGTATGATATGGTTTATTAAATGAAAATAAAATTCGTCTTTTCTCCCTCGCTGAGGAGGTGTGCTGCAGCGGCTGACGCACATCATGTCACCCATTATAATATAAGGTAAAGTAGTACATGTCGGCGATTCTTTGGTTCCCTACTTTGAAGAGCAAGGAAATGGGGGTCAGCGCTGGGAGCTTGACGATCTTGGACTAGATGTGTCTGGAAACAACCCTAGATACAGAGTTAAAAGTGATGCAGATTCTGCAGGACCAGGGAAGTTCGCTGGGGCAACGGTAACCATAGTTGAAGCGGACAAAGCTGTTTTACGTATTGAACTTCCCTTGTTTTTTTGCTGCGTGTCTCTGTATAGCTAAGATATGATATGATATAATATTCTTTTTTTGGAAGGATTAACCTACGGTATATATTAAACTTGAATCATACATAGGGTTTCTCTATATGAAAAATTTTATATCATATCGCAGGTATGATAAAATCAAACGACTGGTCTAGGATCATAGATAAGTATGTAAAAGAGGGATTAAACAAATTTGACAAAAAGTTTGAAGTTCATCAGAAGACAATCGGAATCGGACACTATGGGAAGTGGGAAACTGATCTTGAGAAGAGAGACTTCTATAATGCTATCTCCAGGCTTATCAAAGGTATTAAGTGACATTTTAGGGCTTAAAACCTTGATTCTAAGATCTTAGAATTCCATAAGGATTTTATAAGGAAAAGTCACATTCTCATGCATCTTTTTCAATAATTATGTACCCCCAAGAAGCGAGATCTAAAATCTTGAAATTTTCTAAAGTGTCACATTGTAATCTAAGGTAAGAGTAAGTTCTCCGACTCGGACTCCCAGCAAGGCATCGGTATTATTAAGATAAATAAAAATCATTATCATATGGAAAAACTAGATTCTAGAATAAAATCATATTGAATCATGGATAGATAGGTGATTTAGTTTAAGCCAGATCAAAATTAATGTATTTCATTTTATAGCGGGATAATATCCTTACTTGCTATCTACAGGCTTGTATTCTATTTACTATCTTTTCTTGGCTCTAAGTTACGGTGACGGATACAACTCTCACTACTAGTCCTGATCTGGAATTTACTGTAGGAGTGCGTAACCTTTTTAGAGGGATCCTCCTGGAAAAATTCCAGGCTCTGCTTGTAGAAGGACATGAAGATGCTGATTTAGTTAAGAAGATCTTTGAATTTCTCGACAAGTATGAGACGAGAAGGCAATTTGAACCAGAAGATCGTAACAAAATTGACAACATCCAAGTTCTCAAGATAGATGCTTTTAATAAGAGTACTTATTTCTTTTTGCGAAGGATAAAATAGCTTTCATATCTGAGCATAGTCTATTATAGGGAGCTTCATTCATATTTTTGTATTCTATCTATTTTATGGATTGGTCTAAAATAAATAAAGGTTATCTATTCCGACGGTCTGACTCCAAGACTCCAATAGATAAAGAGAGATTAAGAGAAACAATGGAAACAACACTCACAGATTTTTTGAATATGAATAAATTTGAAGATTGTATTAGAGTGTTTCAAGAATCTCCTCCTACTGCTAATGCTATTGTCAACGATCAGATTAAGCTTTTACAAGATATAGTGAAGATATATAAAAAGCTTGATGATAAAATCCATGATAAGTTCTCGAGTAAGATGATAGACACTGATAACAATTGTCTATTACTCTCATCTTCTCCTCAGCCTGAAAAGACACAGTTACCGCAATTAGAAGCATTTATTGTGGACGAAGTTAAGAATATAAACGGTACACAAGATACCACATTTACATTATCTCTTTCAAAACAGGCTAATCTGAATCGTCGTTCAGATGTAAAGATTCAATTATTTCAAAACTTTGGATTACATTTGCAGTATCTAGACCAAATGTGGATCTTCTTAAGTACGCTCTTATGTGAAAGGAAATTAGAAGTACCAATGAAAAATTTGGAAGATTCTCAAAAACGCGATTATCTTGTATGTAAGCAGGATAGTTCAGTTAAGGGGTCAGCCGAATATAATACTTATCAGAGTTTTCAAAGATTTATTAGAAGCTTAAGGAAGATTAATCCGAAAGCTAGTAAGAAAACTCAAGACAAATTAGAAGGATTGTTTTCATACGACATCACTTTACTCTCCTTAAAAGACGATTCTCTTCAAGAGCTAGAAAATATTATTAGGAAGAAACATTCAACCACAGAATTCCAATCAGAATCAATCAAATCTTCCCTTTGGGAGAGCATCAAACGTAAGATTGATCCTATCTATCAGAAGCAGTATTTAGATGAAATGAAGAAACATGTAGGTGAAATGAAGAAATATACTACTTCATTAACTGGCCTTTGCTTTGGTTGTCGATTTTGAGATTTTCAGAAGGTCTGCAATCTGGGGAGACTGCCGAAGGGTTCAGATTGCTGTTTTTGTACGATAGAAGTGGCTTATTTGCTTTGTAATTTTGGAGTGTAAAATTTCAAGATTTTTGCTACATTTTCAAAGACCAAACCAAAACCCAGTTAACGAAACTACAAAAGAGGTTTCCGATGACGAGAGAGGAGCAATGGCCTGAACCTGTTCCAGAACCTGCTTCAGTAGTTCCAGAACCTGCTTAAGTAGTTCCAGAACCTGCTTCAGTAGTTCCAGAAGGTACTACTCCAGTAGTTCCAGAACCTGCTGCTTCAGTAAATTCAGCTGCTGCTGCTTCAGCAAATTCAGTTTCAGTACCTAAAGCTAAAGGTAAAGCTTCTTCTAAACCTAAAGCTAAACCTAAGTCCAATGCTACTGCTAAAGATAAAGCTAAAGATAAAGCTGCTAAAGGTAGCTCCAGTAAAGGTAACTGCAGGAAAGACACGAATTCGAAAGGACACAAACGTGGTGAAAAAGATTAAGATTAAGCACATGAATTATATAGAAGGTTTAGAAAATAGAAATTAGCATACTATTGGTATTAGTACCATTTAATGAGAATTTAGTTTTGTATATTATTGTAATCATTTTGTGAGATCGACTTTTACTACTATTATCCATTTTTTTTTCTGGTAATGGTCTTTCACTAAATGCTTTTTTAAGTTAGTAGCTCTCTATTTGTTTTGTAGATGAGGAGAGTTGAGAAGAGATCTTTTTGTTTCAACTTCATAATATAAATATTTAGTATTTTTAGATTCAGTATTACTTCAGCTTTATGATATTTAGTATTTTTAGATTCAGTATTACCTCAGTTTTATGATATTTAGTATTTTTAGATTCAGTATTACTATTTCAAGCACCTAATGAATAGGTGTTGGAGTTTGTTTTTTGTATTTTTAAAGTGTGGCATTATATTTTCTTACAGCACTAATTAGGATATTTCGTATTTTTAGGTCTTTCATAGTTACTCTGTCTATATGGATTTTACTAACATAACACATTCGATTTCGAATATATTTACTATTTTCATTAACTGCTATCTTCACCATTGTACTAGTCTCTATTTAAATTTTACTTACTACACTACTACTACAGTACTACTAATCCTAAACTAACATATGCACATTAAGAGAAAACAAATCACTATAAGAGATATATGACCATTTAAAAGACATAAGTGGTATGACGAGAGACGATAATTAAGTTAGAATTTTTAGAACTCTGAATTATATTTTTTTCTGAATTTTTCATATTCTCAATGTCAGAGAAGTACTACTACTAGTATTGCATTTATCTTACCGGCTATAGTTACTATCTTTTTTTTTTTTGTAACTATAGTTCCGAGACCTTGATGGTAAACTTGAATATTTTATTTCGATTTAAGAATGGAGTACTCAGTATTATATCGGTTGAAAAAACTAGATTAATAAGAAACAAATAAGAAACCTTGAAGGTTTAGTTATACTATACTACGCTGTTCACTGAGATTTGTTTATTATGAAATGCATCGAAATGCTCCAAATGAAATCTTTCCAAATTATTATTTCTGTTTTCTAAAGTTTACCTGCTTCCCTGTCTTTCCATCACTTAATGTGAAATTAAAAAATGATTCTTTCTTCTTGATTCTAGAATGAAAATCGACGATATTCCTATCTTGCTTACTTTCTTTTCAACTGAATTAAATTGAGAATGATTTAAATAAATAGCTTCATCTTAAGTCTTATCTTAGTACTACGATCTTTCTTTCTTCTTTTCCAATAACAGTGTTCGTCAGTAACTCAATAATCAATTTAATTGTCTAGACCAATATTGAGTTAGTTAATACTTAAATTAATAGTTACACGTTACACCACTAGAGCTACAAACTAGAGCTAGCTATAATTAGATAGTAAACACCAGCTCTTCCTAGTGGTAGACGACACTTATTAGTGTTGAATTCCTTTCATTATAGTTTTTTTTTTTTTTTTATACTATCATAATCGACAATTATTCGTATATTATAATTTATCTATAATTATTTACTAATTTTTCTTTATAATCAATTTTAATACTTAACAATAATAAGCTATAAAAGTTTTTAGATCCCCATTCACAAGTAATTTGATACACAATGGTGAACTCTTCTCCTAAAAGCCTTAAGAGACTCATATTAGAATTGCCATTGACCTATTTAGTCTTACTTAGTACTAATATTTTTGCGTTAACAAGTGCTAGTAATACTCCGAATAATGATTCTCCTCTTCAAGTAAACATTGGTAGTGAAAATAGTGTACAATCTGAATCTCCTGAGGATTCACGATCTGTTGATGACTTAATATATAATGAAGGTGAAGAACACTATGCTCATGCTGCCCAGTTACCAAATAGTAATCCTACAGGATTTTTAACTCACTTTTATAATATGGATAGTGTAGAAGATCCTGTAAGTAGTGTTCAAGAAGAAGCACCTCAAGAAGAAGAGGAAAGTCAAGAAGAAGAAGAAGCAGCATGTAAGGAAGAAAAACGTCGTGAAGAGGAAGAAGAAGAAGCAAGCAAAGAAGAAGAAGAACGTCGTCAAGAAGAAAATGCGCGCAAAGAAGAAGAAGAAAGACGTAAAAAAGAAGAAGAACGCCAAAGACTAGAAGCACGTCGTCAAAGGATAGAGCAGGAGGAGATGCATAGAGAGAGCTTGAGGAAGCGTAAACAACAATGGAAAGAAGCGGAGTGGTTTCGGGTACCACGTGAAGAAGAAGAAGAAAAAGCACGTAAAGAAAAAGAACGTCGTCAAGAAGAAGCACGTAAAGAAAAAGAACGTCGTCAAGAAGAAGCACGTAAAGAAAAAGAACGTCATCAAGAAGAAGCACGCAAAGAAGAAGAGCGTCGTCAAAAAGAAAATGCACGCAAAGAGGAAGAACGCAAAGAAAAAGAACGTCTAGAAGAAGAACGTCGTCAAGAAGAAAATGCGCGCAAAGAAGCAGAACGCAAAGAACAAGAACGCAAAGAACACGAACGTCGTCAAAAAGAAAATGCACGTAAAGAAGCAGAAGAAAAGCGCACAGAGAACTTGACGAAGCGTAAAGCAAATTGGCTCGAGGCAGATTGGTTTCAAGTAGACCGTGAGGAAGAAAAAGAACGCAAAGAACAAGAACGCATAGAACAAGAACGTCTAGAAGAAGAACGTCGTCAAAAAGAAAATGCACGTAGAGAAGAAGCCCGCAAAGAACAAGAACGTAAAGAAGAAGAACGTCGTAAAAAAGAAAATGCACGTAAAGAAGAAGAACGCAAAGAAGAAAAGCGTAAAGAAGAAGAACAACGTCAAGAGGAGGAAGAACGCCAAAGACAAGAAAGACGTCGTCAAAGAATGGAACTGCACGAGATGCAAAAAGCAGAAGAAGAACAACGACAAAAGGAGAAAGCAGCTAAAGCAGAAGAAGAACAACGACAAAGGGAAATTACAGCTATGGAAGCAGAAGAAGCATTAATCTGTCGACGAGAGAAGGAACACCGTCGTCGTGTGGAAGAGGAACAGAAAGAAGAGGAAAGAAAAGAAAGAGAAACAAGAGGCGAAGTAAGTGAAGAGGATTATGTGATGCTTGATATTGAAGATGATACAGGTGCAGATGCTTGGGATCTAGATATCATTCTACAAGAAGCGGAGAACACCTTGGCTCACTCTGAACTGATCGGCGACTATATGATTCTTAACTGCTTATGGCTTTGAAGGTAATTTAAAGGGTATTTAAAGGAGTCTATACCCTATAAGGATACTTTTCAAACCTTATTTTTGAAAGTCTCTCAGAAGCAGCTAAAAACAGTGGATTTTGATTAGCAAATCGTGGAATTGTTCATAGATTCAAGGATCCTCGATATGAGAAATCTAAAGCCTAAACCCAAAATTATCAGCCAAAGCAATACCCAGTTACTGACTCTGAGAGTGCTACTACTAAGCCTACAGATGATACTACTAAGCCTACAGATAAGAATTCTACAAATATTAAGAATCCTAATCTTGGACTTCCTCTTCAGCTGCAAGTTATTAACGAGCTGAGACGTCTTAAGAGAGACATTGCAAATCAGGAATTTCTCTTATCATTAAGGGAGAAGGCTTTGATTAAGGAGAAATTGATAGATGCTTTTGAGTTGAATAGACGTGGGACTCTAGAGAGAAAATCAAATAGTTACTTATTCACTGGTAGAGACAGTAATACTGATAGTAACTTCAACTTCGTTCAGGAAGTCAAATTGTCATCCATGAATGGTTATGATCCAGAAGGTTTCGTAACTGTCTTAGAAAATTCTATGCTTCCTGTGGAGTTGCTGAAACAGAAGAAGATTGATCCATTACTTTACGAGAAAAGTAGAATTCCGAAAGGAATGAGACTAGTAGTGCTAGGAATAGGAACTGGACTTAATCATAATGAAGAAGATTACCTCTCTACAGCTAAAGAAGAAGATCTTTATCTTAAGCATAGTGATATGGATGATGTCTTTCGTACTGGAGGAGTCGTGTATCAAGTAAAGTTTGTCCATCCTGATTACGACGTAAATGTAGAGAATTGCTTTCAAAAAAGAAGAGAGATCGATAATTTAGAATCTGAGAAGCTTCGATCTCACTCTCTTCTAGAACTGAATGATACTATTGACGTTGGTATTAGTGCGGAGTTACAGGAAGCTGTTAGAGAGAGAATTTATAATGGAAAAGTAGTAGGAAACGAAGTGTTGATGTTTTTAAGGAAGATCCAATTTCAACTTCAGCTTCTTAGGGGAAATGATCGTGGTGATGGTGATAAAAGTGATGATGGATCAGAGTCTAGTAGATCAAGATCTAGTAGCGGAGTTAGTTCTAGTTGGAGTGTTCTATCGGGTCGTAGTAGTGGAGTCAGTTCTAGTTGGAGTGTTCTATCGGGTCGTAGTAGTGGAGTTAGTTCTAGTTGGAGTGTTATATCGGATCCTAACCATCCTCACTATGAAACCTATAGAAGTTCACTAGTTGAACTCCTTTCTAAAACTAAACTCCTCAATACATTGAATAAATTATATCTTTCTCTTTTAGAGGATTTAGGTTCCGTAACGAGACTTTCAAAAGCTTTGGGTATTGAAAATATTAAGTGACATTTTACTAAAATGTCACTTATTTTAGAGCCTAAAACCTCAATTCTAGAGTCTTCAAATTGCATAAGGATTTTATAAGGAAATGTCGCATTCTCATGCAATTTTTTCAACAATTATGTATCCCCAAGGAGCGGGATCTAAAATCTTGATTTTTTCTAAAATGTCACATAGGAATTGAGAATAAAGATATCTATTTTAATGGAAAGCAATCTCTCACTACTGCGGACTTTCACTTCTACAAAGCAAATCATTTGAATGGTTATAGTACTTTTACTATGAAACAGAAGGAACTAGAGGAAATGGAGAAGGGAATTATGAATGAATATACCGCAACTACTGGAGAAGCTGGGAACCGTGGAATAGATATAGAAGTGGATGCAGGTAATGTTGGTGCTGTTAGTACTGCTGTTACTGCTGGAGCTCCTACTGTATCAGCTAATGTAAAAGACTCATCTCAACTATTGAATTCTGCTTCTATTCCATTCGTCAACCTGTGTGACGCGATTCTCGAAGAATTCGAACTAGATAATATTACGTTATCTAAAGTAGATGATTTTTCCCATCTACTGGATTTATGTAATAAGAGAAGGGATCTGTATAAGGAAGAAGCTCTGAAGTACTTTAAAGCAGTTCAAAATAAAAAAGTTCTTATGAAGAAGGATTTCCAATTCTCTATTTGTAAAATACTCTCTTCAAGTTCTGATACAAAATATATGTTGAACTTGAACAAGAAGTTAAAAGATTTGAAAGAAGTGAGAAATGCACTGTGTCCGGTAAATTTTGATGTAACTGCAGAAGAATTAGAATATACTCCATTATTAAATTTGAAGACTGTTACCAAGCTTTTGTTTAAGATGTTTGAAATAGTGGAAGATGCTCTACATTTGGAAATTGCTACTATTATCAAGAACTTTCAAAAGAAACACAGTGACAGAATAATAACTTCAAGTGGTGGTAGTGGTGGTGATTCAAATCATGATGATGAGAAAGATTGGATACTTAAGAATGATACTGAAGAAGCTACTGCTGGTACTCCTCGTCTAGAATCTTCACAAAACCCTGACACTCAAAGCCCAATGGAAGTAGATAGTTTCAATCTTGAACATCTTCTACTTGGTACAGGTAATACACAAAGCCCAATGGAAGTAGATAGTACTGGTAGCTCTCCTAGTCCTAGTTCTAGTCCTAGTCCGGCTTCTAGTTCACCGAATACACCAAGAGGACTAGATACTCCTCGATCTAGTACAGGTAGTAGTGTCAGTGGTTCTCCCAGTTCTAATGGTAGTGGTTCTGGTGGCTCTGGCGGTTCTGGAGGTGGTGGTAGTTCTAGTTCGAATCCGAATTCTAATCATAGCTCTAGCCCAGATCTTTCTGAAGAGTCTTTTGTGACTGAAGTCAGTGAAAGAATCCAATCCGAAACGAGGTTCAATCAGAGAGGTATGTTAGATGAAGGAAAGTTTTTAATCTTAAAGATGTTCTTTCAAATAGATGAAGATACAGAGATTATTATTGATGGAGAAAAGTTGAAAGATGTAGATAAAGAGCCTTCTGGTATTATAAGTTGTTATGTGACATATTAGAGCTTAAAACCTCAATTCTAGAGTCTTAAAATTCCATAATCATTTTATAACGAAAAGTCACATTCTCATGCAGTTTTTTCAACAACTATGTATCCCCAAAGAGCGGGATCTAAAATCTTGAAAATTTTTAAAATGTCAATAGGTATTATAAGTAGTTTCGACTTAAAATTCACAAAGAGAGCAAATCAGCTAAGTGAGAAAGTACTGAAATGGATGAGACCGATAGAAGATAATGCTATTGACATTGAGGATATTAAGGATGACGATGACGACGAGGATGAAAGTACTCCTTCTTCTTCTGATGTATATATGTTCTCTTATTTGGATAAAACGAAGAGAAAAAGAGATATTGTCAAGGAGTTTAGAAAGGCATTGGAGTTGATTCAAAATGATTTGTTAGCCTATACGAAACAAGAAGTGAATACTTCGGGGAAAGCATTGGAAGTTTTATTTAAGACGATTGATTATTCTGCTACCCCTCCTAAAGCAGTTAAAGAACCTTTACGAACGACTTTAGCAGACAAGTTTCTATCATATTCGGAAACTACTATTGAGCATATTTTGAAATCCTTTTATAGAACGGAGGAGAGTAGAAAAGGTGATTCTCCAGAAATGGACAATTACTTTTTTACTTACAGCTTAGAGAAAAGTTTAGCTACCACTGTACTGGATGAGAAAGCTGATGCGGTTCTTGGTAACTCTGAGAAGGAGTTTATGAGGACTAAGGTTCTTCCAGAGCTTTGGGAGGGTGATCTTGGATTATTAAGTGGTGTTTTAACTAAACTCGCAAACAAATTTGTAAATCTTGAGATTGAGAAATTGGAGAAGGAGAAAATGGAGAAGAAGAAGACTAAGAAAGGGGATGAGAAAGATGATGACACTGATTCTGAAAAAAAGTTTAAGCACTTAATCTCTCTCAGCGATTTTCGCACTACTCACATTCTTCCTTCTCAAAAGAACTTATTAGCTAAGCAGTATGTCTACACTTCTCAGACACATTTCGATAAGTTAGATAAGGAGGATCTGCAGAAAAGAAGTTTAGTTGAGATCTTTCTATCTCCTGGATTAGAAATTAAAGACACTAGTCGTAGTCTCCTCAAATCTAGAATGGACTTTGAGAAATTAGAGGCTGCTTTGATTAATCAAAAGCTGAAGCAGAAGTTTCCGGTAAACATCTACGAAGAACAGACTAGAATAGATGAGGAGACTGGGGAATTAATTCATCTTCCCTTTGCTCATATGGCTAAGTTAGATTGGAGTCTGATGAATGGAGATAGATATGATATTAGCAGAAATGACTGTTATTCTGATATTTTAAACGACATTCCCGTAACTGGGCGTTGCTTTGGTCTGACATGTTTACATTTTCGTCTAAATCCCGGGACCTTAAATCTATCAAAAAAATGATGGTTTTCAGTGCTAAATAGCTACTTTTGGACAGGGAAATTGCCGGTTTACATTTTAGCATTTCTAAGGACCAAAGCAACACCCAGGTAACCTTACTCTTACAGGGATTAGTTTCTATGGGAGGAAGTGAGGAGTCTGGAGGTGTTTGGGCTGAGAGTCTTGCTAGAA
>Ga0099798_10315_pt1 | contig 16692 bp, 8 predicted proteins | sample Uncmet_Sort29A_1_FD_89870 | JGI IMG/M metagenome (GOLD analysis project Ga0099798, IMG submission 89870) | Marine eukaryotic communities from CALCOFI LINE 67, Pacific Ocean - CN13ID_Sort29A_1 | ecosystem: Environmental > Aquatic > Marine > Oceanic | place: Pacific Ocean: Monterey Bay | collected...
ATTGATCTCAAAACACCATCATTTTCATAAAAAACAAGAAAATTCTTAATACCGATTCTGGGGTCGACAAAGCAGAAACACACAAACTCGTGCTTCCGGCGGACAAAATGTAAATTTTGGCGATGGCAAACATGACGTCGATTTGGATACTTATTAGATGATGTAGATATTTTTTGATAATTTGTTTGAAACGTAATAATTTAATATTACTGATTCAAAACAATTAATTTAGATAATATTGAATAATTATTTATTAATTGTTCAATTGGTATTTTAATTTGTTTATACTTGTAATGATATAAAAATATTTTGAAATTTCAATTATAATGAAACCTGTTTCTAAATTATTATAATTTATTATTATTAACTTAAAAATTATTAACATGTAATGATTTATGATGGAATGAATTTGATTGGTGCACATGAAATGAGTTCAAACAATTGGTCGATTGGTTGACAAGAAAATTACAAAAAACGAATTTAACGGCCAAAGTTGAAACACACAATTTCAATTTATCAATAATTAATATTTAATTCAATAAGACTCGAAATTCATCTTAAATTTTACTGTGATCAAAAAGATAATTACAATTTTAGAAACCGTTTTGATTTCAATCAAATTGATACTTTTTTGACGACACAATTGCAATTTTAATGTTGATTGACAAACCAATTTTAACTCCGGTAGATCATAAAAACGTAACGTTTGAATTGAACATACAAACTGCCAAAAATGCATTGAACTCAATTGACAAATAATCAAAAATCTTAATTTTTATTTGTTACCAAACAACCCTAATGCAATGCTACTGTGCCGTCTTTGACATCTGATGAAAAATAAATAAATTTGTATTCGTCGATCAATCAAATAATGAATTCAAAATGACAATTGTTTTGTCGATTTTGAATAATGAAAGATAAAACATTTGACGCAAAATACTGTTGTTCTGATGGCTTTAAAAAAGATTTTTGATTTTTCGTAATGATAATAATAATTAACTTTTATTTAATTTGTCGCAATGTGATAATAAATTGTTTTGTTACAATTAATATTTTTTCGTCATATGATAATGAATTGTTTTACAATTTTTTTATAATTCATTATTTAAATTAATTAATTTTTGTTAAATTATTAATAAAATTAAAAAATTACTTTAAATGAATCATTTGAACTGGTTCAAAGGAACCCACTTGGTACACGAACTTTGGTTGGGAAGATTGATTGGAAAATTCAAAATTCACATAATTAATTCATATTTAAATAAACTGAAACTTTAATTTAGTTCAATACTTATTAATATTGATTATTATGAAATTTGTGGTTCCTGTGACAGAATCATGGCCTAAATTTTCTATTTCAAAAGTTGCTGAAATAATAATAACTTGCCTACTAATTACACCCTTTGATATAATTCGTTGATTACGTATTGTAATCAAAATACAATCTTCGTACCATAAACCAAATTTAAAAACAATATTCGTTCTCCAAATTGAACAATGGCAATTACTAATTTGTAATTTGTAAATAAATTATTACTGAATCTTGAACGTGTTGTTACTACTAGTACTAACAATCAATTGATAATTATTTCTTTTCTGCATGCGGTCGCGTTAGCACCCAAATGGTTTGCCGCCCTATATTAAACCCAGATTAACATTACAAGGACCCAACCGGTAATGATGATATTGGTAAAACAATCGTAATGTAGTAGCCTTGCTGATCAGAATACTGATACAAACAAAACACGCAGACAGAAATGAAACATTTTGGTTTGGTTGTCTACGTCTAAACTACATTCGGCCTAACGTTCTCACTTGACTAAACTATCCAACACTACTGCCCTAACATCAAGAAAGCCTAGCTGCCCCTTGAACATCAACACTGTTGCATCGAAAGCACCACTTGCGGGTACGAACCTATCAGAGATAGCACGTCTCGTATTTAATGCATTAATCCTCGACAAAGAAAATGACACTCGGTCCAGAAAACGAAAATATGTGGCATAAATAGAGTGAACAAATAGAATGGATGACAATTTTGGGTTTTTTACAGTTGAATCGAATAATTTTTAAAATTGAGCCATTTAAAACATGCTCAATTAATTATACCGAAACGCTGAAAAAATACCAAATAAAATCAAATGAATTGTGAAATCTCATCGAGAATGAAAATGAATGTATTAATAAAATAATTTTATTAATACATTCATTAAAATTGTATTAAAATTGTATAATAAATTTTGAACCAACAACTCAACTTATGTAAAATGTAAAACATATAAATTGATTTGCATTTTTGAAGTGCAATGAAAATTATGACTGTATTATGCTTTGAATACAACCGTGTGGCGATCGTATTCCACGGGAGCAGCATTTTCGGTTGATGTACGTGGGGAAAGGTCGCAAATTACAGTTCAAAAGCGTGACTTGCGAAATTGTTTCCACCACTTGTAAATTTTGTAATCTTTTGAAAATTCAAATTCTTAAATATTCAACAAAGATGAACAGTCCCTGAAAATAAAATTGAATAAGAAATTATATTTGAAAGATAAAGAGTCCCTGAAAATAAAATGAGTCCCTGAAAATAAAATTGAATAAGAAATTATATTTGACAAAGATGAAGAATCCCTGAAAATAAAATTGAAAAAGAAATTATATTTGAAATTGACAAATTATATTGATATCCAATCAAACCTATTAAATATTAAATCAATCATGTATAAATTAAAATGCTCAATTACATTTTCTTCAAAACATAATGATTTTTTTAACGTCAATACATAAATATTAGTAATTACTGTAATTAATAAGATTATGAATTGTATTCATTTGATATGATAGAAATTCTGTCAAAAATTCTAACATTGAATCAAAAGATTAATTATCCAATTCAATATCACTGTGATAATTGTTTGTTGCGATTAATCTGTTTGTTGCGATTCATCATAAAACAACATGCAGCATGAAAATATCGTAATACGAAGCTCAGAAAAATTATAAATACATTGATGAGAAATTGAAATACATGAAACCAATTAATTAATTACTTTGGATGAAATGGGCGCAATGATTGATGAAAAATTTGAATTTCATTAAATGGATAATTTCAAATTGATTGACTATTAATCATTATATAAATCATAACATTTGAAAATTTTGAAAATCAAAATTTAATGCTATTTTTAATAATGATCAAAATTTAATGCTATTTTGAAAAATAATTATATAATGATATTTATCATTATATAAATTTTGAAAATAAAAATTTAATGCTATTTTTTATTTATTTCATATTTAAGGATGTCATCAATCTTAAAATTGAAAACAATAATATTAATTCCAAAAGAATGAATGGTTTAATAAACCATTCATTCTTTTGGAATTAATATTATTGTTTTCAATTTTAAGATTGATGACATCCTTAAATATGAAGGCAACAATTAATTATGATCCCAGTATCGCCGAACCGTTGGAAGAAAGGAAAATAAAATTTTAAAAAACCTATTCTTATTGCCAAAACGTCGAACAATGGGCGTTTGCCGTTACGCATGCTAATTTCATGCAATCAAATGTGTCTCGGGTAATCATTTGATTACATTTCGTAAATTCAATACGTCAAACGTGATGGCCTAATCAACCACTTCAATTTGGCAAATGAATCGCAAAGCTCCACCCGAGATCGAATAATATTATATAATTAATATTATTGATCAATTTAATGCATTTCAAAGTGAATAATTATAAATTTTAATACACATTAAATTTTAAAAATGATTTTTACAATAATTTGATTAATTGATTTCAATGAATTCAATGATGAATCCCATGAGTTTTGAAATAATTTAAATGGGTTTAATTATTCAAAATAGATTATAGGATTCTGTGAAAACGCACCCAATGGGCCCATCCATTAATGATCAAAGATTCAATCGCAATTCGAACCTGTAAACCCCATCAAAAATCGATAATAAGAATTTTCCATGGGTTTTTGTATTTTTTGACGAAATTTTGATGGGTTTTTTAGTTTTTTTTTTACGATTTTTTATTTTGTAAACGATTTGTTTTGAAAAAATTGAATTTTAGGGTTTAGGGTTTAAGAATTCAAAATTAAGGTTTAGGGTTTAAGATTTGAAAATTAAGGTTTAGGGTTTAAGATTTGAAAATTCAATTTTTTAGGGTTTAGGATTTTGTTGGAGGCATTTTTCAACCGATTTTTGGAATTTTGATGGATTTTTTTTGCCAATTTTTGTATTTTTTTGATGAATTTTTAGCAATTTTTCAAAAAATCGAACATTAGAGTTTAGGGCTTAGGGTTTAAGAATCCGATTTTGTGAAATATTAAGGTTTAGGATTTAAAAACACAATTTTTGATCATCTTTTTATTAAATTGACAAAAATTTAATCAAAAATGGTTTTCTAAAAAATCGCCACGGTCAAATAATGCAAAATCCAATTCTACACAATTCCACCGTTTTCAATTTTTTATACACCATCCCCAATGATGACGGACATCCAGAGCGACGACGACGACGACGACGAAAAAATAAAAATTCGACTCCATTTCATTCCAAAAAATTCCCAAAATCAGTATTAAAAATTGATAATATCAAAACATCAGAATTTGTCACAAAAAAATAAATTATAATGAAAATTCTTATGACCGGTAGAAGATGAGGATCGCGCAATCTTCATGCGCAACTGGGGACTGACCTGTAAACCCGATTAAAAATCGATAATAATAATTTTTTTGAGTGGTTTTGGTTTTTTGGGAGATGGTTTTGGATGTTTTTTAATGGATTTTGGGTACTTTTTGGAAAATTATGGTTTTTGGGTTTTTGACAAAATTTTGGTTTTTAGAAATTATTTTGAAAACTGTATTTTTAAATTTTTGAAAATTAATGAATTTTGATTGAATTTGGTGAAATTTAATCTTTTGAAAACGGTTTTTGAAATCCTAAACCCTAAATTCCATCAATTTTAAATCCTAAACCCTAATTTTGGATTTTTAAACCCTAAACCCCAATTCTTAAACCCTAAGACCTAAACCCTAAAACCCTAAAATTTGAAAAACCACAAAAAACATATGAAAAACCCACTTTTCCATTATTTTTCAATGAGTTTGGCAAAAACCTTGATAAAAAATGGCCCCCCCAAAAATCGTAAACCCTAAAAATTGAAATTTGTAATTTTTGTCAAAATCGATCAAAAGACGGACGGACGGACACCAGACATACCCAAACCAAATAGTAATAAATTGACTGGACTAAAAAATCCATCAAAATTCAAAAAAATCATCAAAATTCACAAAAACCTATAAAAAATCAATAAAATTCATGAAAAATCGTTCAAAATTGATCTCAAATAGCCAGAATTCGAAATAAAAAATTCTTAGAACCGGCACTCCGACCCTGGCCATTTGCACCATCTCAAATCAGTAATTAATTAATGAAAAAATTGAATAATAGTGAAAAATTGTCTGAGAAAATTTTAAATATTTAATAATTAATTAATTAACATACAATTCGAAAGCGTAAAAATGTTTAAAAATTATAATTTATTTATTATAATTTCATTGAAAACTCAATCGGATGAAAAAGTGAAAAAGTAAAACCATGGTCCTAGCGGCAGCTAGTTTGCGTTTGCGAAGGAACAATTCGAGCAGCGCGGTCAAATCCTGCGGCTTGACACGCTCATCCGACGACCTTTTTTTGCCATCATCATAACGATAATTCCACAAAAATGATGTTAGAATTCGATTCCGATTTTGAAAATTTAAATTGTGTTTTAAAATGATAAATAAAATTTACAATTTTAAATTATTTATTATTTAATGAATGATTTTCGTGAATAAGAAGGAAATGTAAAACATGGAAACATTTTGATTTTGAAATTTTGATTCTGAATGACAAACATAATTTTTTTGATCGACCTTAATAAAACATTAATTAATTATAATTATTGGTAAAAAAAATCAAGATCTGAAATAAAAAAAACAGCATGAGATCGACAAGCTGCGTGGCGGTTTCGACCATGTTGAAGTTGACGCAGGACATCAAAATCGTTGAATTGATGGCTTCGCCAACATCCTCTCTCTGGCGAAGCAATTGGTAGATGTCAACGATACCTGTAAACCCAATTAAAAATTGATAATAACTTAATAAGAATCTTTTGAATGGATTTTTATTTTTTTTGGGAGTTGATTTTTGTAGGTTTTTTTTTGATTTTTGGAAAATTTAAAATTTTGGTCTTTTGGATTTTTAGAAATTTTGAAAACCGTATTTTTAAATTTAAATTGAAAATTAATGAATTTTGATCAAATTAGCCTATTAGGCTAAATTTAATTGTTCGAAAATGGTTTTTGAAATCCTAAACCCTAAATCCTAACTCTAAATTGATCTCAAATAGCCTGAATTTGTTGAAAAATTCTTATAACGCTTGCCCTGGCGAAGGCGGATGCAGGACTGAATGAGCTGCACATACAACCGCTTTTCGAGTTTGATTTTGTACCTGTAAACCCAATTAAAAATTGATAATAAGAATTTTCACTGGATTTTTGTGTTTTTTGACAAATTTTTAATGGGGTTTTTAGTTTTTGATGAATTTTTAATGGATTTTTTATTTTTTTCGCAATTTTTTAGAAAAAATGAATTTTAGGTTTTAGGGTTTAGAAAATAAAAATTAGGGTTTAAGATTTAAAAATTCATTTTTTTAGGGTTTATGATTTTTTTTTTGAAGCGATTTTTTATGGATTTTTTGGAATTTTGGTGGATTTTTTAGCCAAATTTTGTATTTTTGTTGAGTTTTTAGCAATTTTCCAAAAAATCGAAAATTAAGGTTTAGGGCTTAGGGTTTAGGGTTTAAGAATTTGATTTTTTGAAAAATTAGGGTTTAGGATTTACAAACACGATTTTTGATCAAATCTTTGCGAAATTAAAAAAAAATCAATCAGAAATGATCTTCTCAAAAATCGCCACGGCCAATTAATGAAAAATCCAATTCTACACAATTCCACTGTTTTCAATTTTTCATAAAGCATCTCCAATAATGACGGACAGACAGCGACGACGAAAAAAAATCCATCCCCATTTCATTCCAAAAATAATCAAAAATCCCAAAATTGATCTCAAAACACCAGAATTTGTCAAAAAAACAAGCAAATTCTTAGTACTCCCGCGGCGCCTTCTCCAGCAGAGAGTGCCCGTCGTCCAAACGCCGACATTTCGAGTAGAGCTTGATGAGGATGGACAAGGTGGCGTTGGAAGGCATCGTACCGGACGCGACCTCAAAACCCGATTGAAAATCGACGACAAGAATTTTTTGGAGTGATTTTGATTTTTTTTTTTGACGGTGGTTTTTGATGATTTTCTAATGAATTTTATATTTTTAGAAATTTTGATTTTTTTGGAAATCAAAATTTCTAAAAATTTAATCTAAAAATTTTAACACATCCGGCCAGAATGTGTTTAAAAAAATTCTTAAAACCATATCGAGGAAAAGCTTGCGGCCGAGCTTCGCGTCCGCAGATTTGACGCAACCCGTGAGCAAATTGTTGTAGACGATCTCGTCGGGCAAGTGGCCCTGCGTCAACATGTACAAGAGCAATTTGAAATTTTTGATTTGTTTTTCATGAAATTTATTGTTTTTTGTGAAATTTTTCATGAATTTTGAAATGTTTTGGTGGTGTTTTGAAATTTTTTGATGGAATTTTGAAATTTTTGAAAAAATGAAATTTTTATATGGAATCTGAATTCTGATAAAAATCAATAAATCATAAAAAAATTAAAAAAATATCCAAAAATTTCAAATTTCTCTTCAAAAATTTCAAAAAACTTCTCAAAAATTTCACATTTTCATTAAATAATAAATTTCATACTTTTTCAAAAATTTCAAATCTCTATTTCAACCTGCGTCAACATGTCCTCGAGCAGCTGCAGAGAATCCTGCATCCGATCCGAATCGCAATTCACCTCACGCAATCCATGAATTAATTATACCCATGAATTAATTATACAGCACACACAATAATATTAATTAACAGTCAACTAATGTGGTCAAGTCAACTCAAAGAATCTTTAAATCAAACAGCTCAACTGAAGATGGATTGATAAGTAATTGTTGCCTTGATGAGGATGGAGTAGGTAATGAGATCCGGGAGGACATTGGCATGGCCGCTGAGGCTCATCTTGGTCATGTGCCTGTACCTGTAAACCCGATTAAAAATCGATAATAAGAATTTTTTTGAACGATTTTTATTTTTTGGGATGTGATTTTTTAATGGATTTTGGATTTTTGACAAAATTTGGATTTTGATGAATTTGGGATTTTTGTCAAAAACTGCAATTTTGAATTTTTGCAAATTAATGAATTTTGGTTAAAATTCAGAGATTTTAAATTTTTGAAAACGGTTTTTAAAATCCTAAGCCCTAAAACCCATCAATTTTAAATCTTAAACCCTAATTGTGGATTTTTAAACCCTAAGACCTAAACCCTAAAACCTGAAAATCAGAAAAAACACAAAAAACCAATGAAAAATTCACTTTTCGATGATTTTTTAATGAATTTGGCAAAAACCTTGATAAAAAATGGCTCCAAAAAATCCTAAACCCTAAAAATTGAAATTTGTCATTTGGTCAAAATCAGTCAAAATCGACGGACACACACACACACACACACCACACACGAACCCAAACCAAATAGTTATAAATTGAGTGGACAAAAAAATCCATCAAAATTCACAAAAATCCATTAAAAATGAATAAAATTCATGAAAAATCGTCCAAAATTGATCTCAAATAGCCAGAATTTGAAATAATGAAAAATTCTTATAACAAATCCATTGCCTCATCGAGTCGGCTCGCCTTCGCATACCCTTTGATGAGCGTCGTGTACAGAACCGTGTTCATCGCGCACCCGGACTCCTTCATCTGTTCGAAAACGGAAGATGCGCGCTCCAAATGGTTTTCGGAAATGCACGCGTCGAGCAGAATGCCAAAAGTGACCTGCGACGGGCGGATGCTTGACGAACGCATCTTGTTCAAGACTTCAAAACAACGTTCCACATTGCCGCTCTGCGCGTACCTCAAAATGATTATTTTTTAAAAGATTTAAAAATAAACGGTCGCACGTTTGACGTATTGAATTTTTGACCGGCGTGAATCAAAGAAGCTCGGCAACAAATGAAAAAGAAGCTTGTTGCTTCTGGAAGAGCAAAGGAGCTCAACTACCTTACGCACCAGGGGGGAACCAGCCCCACGGCCAGCCGGTTGGGGCTGTAGGTCGAAATCGCACAACTCGCCGCGCCAAAGAAAGAAAACCAACGAGCAGCACGGAAACTGGACTTGGCGCATTGGCGCATAGCTCCGCAGTCCGTCACAATCAAGCAAGCGAAACAAATTACTGAAAGGAATCAAGCAGCAATCATTGAAACCGGGATAAAAAGCTCGAAAAACAAACAAACAAACAAACAAAAAAAAACCCTTTCATCAAAGTGTTGTAGGTGATGACGTCCGCGATGCCTTGGTGCTGGATCATTTGGTCGAGTAACTTCTCGGCTACGCCCATCTCAAATCAAAACATTGCCACATTTCAACTTTTGATTGCATTCTGAACAATAACTTAAATTGGCGTTTAGTGTCAATTAATTTTAAATCCGCTCCAGAGATTGGGCGAGAAATATTTTCAAAAAGAAATTACTTTAAAAATTTGAAATTTCAATGGTGTTAGTTACCTCGCGGGCGTTCGAACAAATGGAGAGCACGGTGTTGTAGGCCACGTTGTCCGGGGGAATACCGGACTTGGTCATGTCGTCCAAGAGCTCGAGGGAACGTTGCCAATCCCCCGAAACCGCAAGCACGCGAATAATGTTGCCAAAATCCTTGACGCTGGGCATTCCACACCTCTTGATGGATTCAAAGAACGACATGCACTTCGTGAGGCAATTCGCCTCCACCGCGCAAAAGAGGAGACAACTCCAGATGGAACGCTCCTGGATGTCGACGTTCTCCTGCACCATGATCTCATGCACACGCAAACTCTCGGCGAAATAGTGTTTCGAGGTGCACATCTTCACGATGCTGGTCCAGAGGCCGAGCGACCGCGGGACCTTGAAACGCGCCATGTCGCGAAGCAGCACGCGGCACGTCTCGGGCTTGCCAACGCGAATGGAGGCGAGGATGAGATCTTCGTACATTTTGGCAAGCTCCTCGCGGTGCTTCAGATTCTCGTCCGTGCTCATGTTAGCGCCGGTGAAATTGCCGCCCAGGAAATTGACGGCCTCCTTGTAGAGATCCATGGAATACATGTACCGCACGGAGCTTAAGGAAGAGACGCAGCGAATAATCTTGGTCGGGTGGTCCACATGCAATCGACAAACCTCCATGGGGGAAGAAGAAATGGTGGGGGAAGGAATTTCGACACCATCATCATTCGCGTTGACAACATTATTATTATTGTTATTCACTGTGATGCTGCTTCCGTTCGAGCTCGTCGTCAGTGTGTTGGCGGTGTTCACAATGGTGCTCGCAATGTTGCTCGAGTGCTGCTGCTGCTGGCCGAGGCGTGCTGCGCCAACGGCCACATCCACCGGCGTATTATTATGCTGGTGCTGGTGCTGTTTCTGCTGCTGTCCGGGCATGATACATCCTGGATGCGTCGGCCCACGTTGTGCAAGCCCTGAAAAGTGTGGTGGCTGCTGTTGACGCTGTTGCTGCTGTCCTTGATGCATGGGGGGCGCGAGCCCATGAAATTCGCGCAGAGGGCGCGTGCCGCCAACTCCTTGGTGTTGATATCCGAATCCTTGCGCTGGGCCGTTAGCGTTGAGAGGGCAAGAAACGCCACGTTTTGCGGACGGCATCAGCGGGGAAATGAAATTGCCATTGTGTGTGCAGTTGCGCCTTTGCGAAATGATGTTGCTGTTGCTGTTCGCCTTGGTTCCACATGTCGGGAAAATGATTTCAAACAAATTTAATGTACTTTAAATGAAAAAACAAATTTCAATTTGTAAATAATCTCCAACATGCGAAGAACAAACCCCGACACAAACAACAAAACCTCCTTTTCAGAACCCATCGCGTTGCTGTTGGCCTGAGCGTTGTTGAGCAACTGTTGCTGTTGCCCTCGGCCAGCTTGCTGCCCGCGGAGGTCAAAAAGTTGACCGAAAGTCAAGTTGTTGACCTCCGAAGCTGCTCTGCGCAGGTGCGAACCTTGGAATGCGGACGGCTTGAAATCGGTCGTCGTCGTCGCCGTCGTCGTCGTCGCTGCAGCGGGTGGCGATGAAGAAATGAACGATGATTTCTTCTCGCTCTCGTTGGCCATGTGGGAAGAAATTGACGAAATTGACGCCCTCGCGCTGCAACTTAAACGTTGACGGGCCGCGGCGGCGTGGAACGCGGCAGTCTCGTCGCTGTCACCGGGCGAAGGAGAAGGAGAAACCGGCGACGGCGACGGCGAATCCATCATCCCTCCCTTCGACAGTAATTCATCATCCGCTTGAGAAATGTCATCATTGGCGCCGCCAGTGGTGGGGTTGTTGTTGTTGATGGTGGTGCTGATCAATCCGATAGACTGGTCTTGATCCTGTCTCTGGTTCAGATCGTTACCACTACTGCTATTATTATTGTTATTATTCTTGTTGTTGTTGTTACTCTTCTTCTTGTCCTTCTCTCCATTGTTTCGCGGCGGTTGCTGAGGACCCAAATGGCCTCGCAGCCATTGCGCAAGAGCCCAGGAGACAAAACACAGCAGACAAAAGAAAACTTCGTACTCCAAATGCTTCGCCACGTCAATAATCGTCGGGACAACCTGTAAGCCAATTTCAATGATATTAATATTTTGAATATCCATATTAGTTCTCAACTTAAAACTTGAAAAAAGATTCTAAATTTTTTATGTTGTTGCCCCACTATTGTCGTAACTTCATGGGGTAATCTTTCTACGTTACTCTCCACCTCCCGAGTAACGTTTTATAAAACGATGTCCGGAGGTGGACAATAGTGTAAACAAAAACAACGACATAAAATTATTTCAACATTTGGTTGAATTAATATTCAATTCGAAAATGTTGCAATCAAACACATAAATTTTAAATAAAAACCAAGACCAAAATCAAATGTGATATTTGTCAATTATGAAAACAGACTCTTGAACTCCCGTCCAGGTGGAATCAAAAAGTGACGTAACGTTCGTCATTATCATAATGTTTTAATTTGATGTTCGCTTTTGCTACGTAAATTTGTTTTTTTTTGTTGTTGATGAAACCCGATTGGTTCGCGTTGACAATTTAAACAACCAACAATGTGATCAAATACTTTCACAATGTGGGTGTTTGATGTGAGAAAAATATGTTAAATTCCTTCTTTCTCACAAAAGACGCTGAAAAATTACAATATTTATTAATGATTTTAAAACAATTAATTTAATAATTACATTAATAAAGACTGCATAAACACATCATTAACATCCTTTTCTGTGTAGAGAATGAAATATTATATGTAAAATACAATTAAATCCGAAACAACCATGAAGAATTGATCGTTTGGATCAATTGTTGAATCAAATATAATAATTGCTTGAAAAAATATATTCAAATTTGATTGTAATTTTTTACTTGTAGCAGAATCAGCTTGATTGATTTTTAAAATATTGGTACTTTAGAATTGGATACTTGAAACAAATCAAAATGAAATAATTGCAATGATTATTTCGTGGGCCAGAAGACAATTACTTTTACGAAGCGGGCTGCTCAAAATATGTGAAAAATTTAAAATTAAATAATCCAAAATACCTTGACAAAATAAGTACGTCGAGAATCGGAATAGTGTTGAGAACAAAACACAATGACATGAGAATCATAATCCCCGGATAACGAAAATATTAATATTGGAAAATAATTGAATTATTTCAATTCTTGAAAGATTAATGAAGGTTGAAATCAGTGTCCGCAAATTGTATCAAATCAAAAAACAGACAAATCTGATCGTTTAGTTCTAGAAACAAATATTTGGGAGTCAACAATAATTGATCAAATTCAAATAAAATAAAAATTAATGTCAAAGCGAACTTACAAAAGCATGTAAAAATATACAAACGCTAAAAACAGCAAGAGCAAAATAAACACGCTAATAATTACTAGTACAACCAATGATAAATCATAATAAATTTTTGATTTGCCAAAAAAAAATCAAAATTTACGTGCTGAATTAATAACAAAATTTACGTGCTGAATTAACTAAATTTACGCGCGTGACTGAATCGACGTGCTGGCGATGAACAATTAACTAATTATAATTAATAAATTGAAAATACGCTGATCCACAGCAAATGTCAGCTAGTCAGATGAAATATGACACAATTGACAAATACTTTGAAAGAACAATTTCTTGAAATTGATGTCCAAATTTGATATTAATTTTTATTTTCATTAATTAATTATTTCAATGATTTGTTTGGGGCAAAGATTTGAAAGATTTGTCATTTGAATAAAACGTGGATATTATTCAATTCTAAAAAATTAAGTGGTTTTAGCGCATATGAGCTGTTCATAACCAAATTAATATGAATTCCAAAAATAAATGCTAAGATTCAATATAAAAATAATTATTATTTTTATTTATTATTTTATAGACTTGCTTAATATTATTTCATTAAATACTTACTTCAATTTCTAAATCGATTATTAAATTGTTTAGAATCAAATTTAAATCGACTATGTTTTTCAAATCAAATGTACATCAAGATTCAATAAATGTCATGCAAACAACTAAATAAATATTTTCAGACCATTCGCAATAAGGCGCACATTATTTTTGAATGATCATTAAATAGGCCATTTGAATAATAAGATTTTCAACATCATTATATTTAATGAAGATATTGTTTATTTGTAAGATTTTGGAGTAACTGGTGAGAATAAAACGTTGTCGATAATAAATAAGAAAGAAAGCGTTGAAGACTGAATAAGAAAATAATCCAGGAAAAGCATCAGAAACATGAAACATGCAACAATCCAGGAAAAACGAATTCAAAGGGACAATAACCTCAAACAAACATTGACATGTGGAACGATGAAAACTTGGAAACAAAATGAACGAAATATTAAAACCAAAATGAACTAACCTTAAATAATCATTAATTAATATTATAATATATAAATTTAAATAATTTAACTTTAAAATAATTTATAAAAAATGAAGACACAATATAAAATCAAAAACGTTTCATTTGTAATGAACAAAAGTGCCGTAAAATGAAAAATTGTAAATACGAAATATGTTAATAAATGAATTGGAGCATTCCTGGAAACCTAGGGGTCACCTGCTGGAAGTGGCTTCGCCGAGCGTGAAAGGCAAGCCAAACACAAGCGAATCTTGATAAGAAAAATCGTGTCGAGTCATGTTCATATTTGTAATAAATAATGAATTAATTTAAAATCAAATAATAATTTAAATTTACAAAAAGAAAATTACAATGAAATGGTAGAAATTTGATTGAAAAATTTCATTTCATTTCAGAATGAAAATTTGATTTCATTATTACCAATTAATTACCATTTGAAATTGTTGTTTCAGATGAGCCAGCGATTTCAACAATCAATTTGATTACACACTTGAAAATACATTGCAGACAAAATCATGACAACGGTCAATTTACAATTGAAATTTCAACAAACTGTAAACGTTCGAATATTTTCAAAACTACTGATGAATTAATTAATGCATAATATGATCTATTCGTGCAAAACAACGACCAATGCCCACTTTTGACGACAAACATTTTAAAACATTATTAATGTTAAATGTTCTGTCTGGCTGAACCAAAACAAACGATCCTCTGCTGATTATTAGATTAATAAATATTAAATTAAAATTGAAACAAGACTTCCTCAACGTTTGATGTAATGAATCATAATTCATAATCATGACAACACACAAACGCGCAACGCAGAGCAGTCCCAAAAGGAGGCCGAAGCGCTCCTTGTGCAGACCAAGCAAGACATCGGGAACACCAAGGATGAACTCAAGTCTCAACATTTTATTTTATTTTCAAATATTATTAATTAATTATTCATTTATTATTATTTTTAATTAATTATTTTGGCAAATTGAAATGAAAAATGATTGGCAATAATATTCATTAGGGAACGGTCGTTTTTCAAGATTGGAGATTGTGATCTTCAATACGGTGCCGACCCCCCCCTCCCTATTGAAGAACCAAAAAACAATTCGTGGCGCGGTGTGCCATTGAATTTTTAGTTTTGAAGACAGTCGGCCGCCGGAGGCCGACCTTCCCATCTTCAATCTTGAAAAACGACCGTTCCCTTATTATTGATTTTTCAATGTCGAAAATTAAAATGAAAATTGATTGGGAATAATACTAATTGTTTTTAAAAATTATTTTTGTTTTATAATTTCAACCATTTTATATCTTCGACAATATATATATATATTATAAATAATAATATAATCAAAATAATTAATTAAATCATAATTAGGTCTTTGAACAAGCAGAAGGCTCTTGTTGCTAAACAATGCAACCTGAACATCTCTCACGAGGAAAAGATGGCCAATAAGAAGGCCGAGATCCAGAGCCTCAAGGAAGCACTCGAGATCCTGAACGATTCTGTAAATTAAATGTAAAATTAGTGATATTAAATTAAACCAAAGAGTCCGTGTAACAAATTTTGAAATGAAATATCAATTAAATTTTAAATTTGAATTTGAAAATCGTTTGCCAGAATCACAGATATGAAGATCATCTTCGAAATGAAAATAAAAGTTTCGATCGAAACGTAATCAATATTTAGGTGTGATTCTTCGATCGTCGGGACTCTGGAGGAGTGTTGGTTTTGTTTTTCATTTGTGTTTGTTTATTGTTGCGCGTCGGGCACAACTATCATTTGTGTTCATTACACATGCTCCTACGACTTGAAAAAAAGGTTTTTCTGAATTAATTAATTAATCCAAATTTGCCGAACCCTAATCCCTAAACCCTTTTCAATTAATTAATTAATTTTTTGTCGAATCCCTTTTTTTCAATTAGGGGTCTGGGATTCTTCCAATGAGGTACACCAAAATATTTTTCCAGGATGCACTGAAATGCTTTTGCCAAAAACACTCAAAACCACGAAAAACCCATCAAAAATAACTCATTCATCGCGGGAGGCCAACCCCCCGATGCCTAATGCCGAATACCTAATTGAATTAATTGATTCAGATGCCCAAACCCTAAACCCTTTTTTAATTACAGGTTTGGCATGAAAATCTGCAAACCTTAAGTAAGTAAGTCTTTTGTCGCACCCCAAATTTGCATTTGCAGATTAAGTAAGTCCAAGGCAAAATCGCACCCCAAATTTGCATTTGCAAATTAAGTAAGTCCTGGCGGATTTCTGGAAGTAGCATGTGATAGTATTGTAATATCCACCATGGTACCATGGTACCATAGTATTCAAGTACCATAGTACTACAATATCATACTATCATTGTATCATAGTATCATAGTATGATCTGATGATCTGATAATCTGATACTATGATACTATGATACTATGATCAAATCCATCTGCAAATTTGCAAATTAAGTAAGTCCGTCCAATTTTTCAGATTTGCAATTTGCAAATTAAGTAAGTCCGTCCAATTTTTCAGATTTGCAGTTTGCAGATTTTCATGCCAAACCTGTAATTAATCGAAATCTCCCAAAC
>Ga0099798_10316_pt1 | contig 16653 bp, 15 predicted proteins | sample Uncmet_Sort29A_1_FD_89870 | JGI IMG/M metagenome (GOLD analysis project Ga0099798, IMG submission 89870) | Marine eukaryotic communities from CALCOFI LINE 67, Pacific Ocean - CN13ID_Sort29A_1 | ecosystem: Environmental > Aquatic > Marine > Oceanic | place: Pacific Ocean: Monterey Bay | collected...
GGAGCGTTGGATTTCGGGGGGTCGTAATTGTGCCACTATTTTCATCACCCTTAAGTGTGAGGAGTTCTGCGTCATCTCGCGATAGTACTCATGGTCATCCATTTTGCGGAGCAAAGAGGCGAACTCATCAAATGCACACACTCCATTGACATCGTCGGAGTCGCGTAGCAAAACCTCGAGCTGTTTCCGTTGTTCCTCGTTGAATGTGGTGCCCATGTGCGTTGTTGCCATCTTTTCTACGAGCTGCACGTTGCAACCGTGGTTGTCGTAGATTTCCCTCAACCGCACAATCTGATAAAAGTTTCCTCACAGTCGCGGTTGCATCCACTTCCTACCGGCACGAAATGCGATCGCGTGGGACTACCCGTTCGCGCCCATCCACGTCCGCGTCCGTCCATTGCCCTGGAGTCTGTTCCCGAGTGCGATTTGTTAAGTCGGCGTCATCGAGGGCACTGGCAAAAAGCCCACGCGTCGTTTGAACAGTGTGCGTGAGGTTTAAATCGGACGTTGAGCGAAGTGTTCCACGCCAGAAAATCTTGGATTTCCAATCACTATCTGAAAAAATGCGTATTGTATTGGATTTCCAATCATTATCTGGCGGTTTGTTGCGTATTCCAACCATTATCTGAGAAAATTAGGACCCAGTGAAATTCGGCGACGCGAGAGCATTTTAGCAAATCAGAACAATATTGTTGTCCCACAATTGGTCACAAATGGAATATTCTTTGCTATATCGAGTCGTATTTTGAGCGTTTCAAACGTCGCAAATTTGGAATTTATTGCACGCGCGAAGCGCGTGCGTTTATCAAATGTCCGGGCTTGAAAATCTCAAACGGAAACGGCCCGGCCCGGCCCGACCCGGCCCGGCCCGGCCCGGCCAACCCTAAATCACGGTAGTGGCAAGCCAGTTTAGCCACGTTTTTTTGGGACACGTTTTCGGACGCCCAAACCGACACATTTAGATGGTGTTTGAGGACCAAAAGGAGGACATTTTTGAAGTCCCTCTCCGCGGCCTCAAAATTGCCGCATTAGAAGTCGCTGTAGCATGGTGCTTAGCCTTTCTATTAGTCGTTTTTGCGACCTATTTCTGGCGATTTGGGGGTCTCCATAGGTCGAAATCGGAAGTGGGGATGGGACATCTAGGTGGCGTTTGACGTCCTTAAAGGCGAGATTTTAGAAGTTCGGCCCCTCGCCCTCGAAACCTCTCTGTAGCGTGGAGTTTGGGCGTCCTTTCAACGCCTTCAGCGAGCTATTTCTGGCGCTTTCCGGAGTCCCTGGAAAAAGCGGCCGTATTAGAACTCTGTGGAGCGTGGGGTTTCGTCGTTCTATTAGCCGCTTAGCGATCTATTCCTGGCGCCTTTTGAAGTCGCCGGAGAACGGCCCCATTAGAAGTCCGCGTAGCATGCGTTTTAGGGTCGTCAGAGGCCAACACGAGCACGCGCTTCGCGCGTGCCCCCAAGGTCGGCTCCCGCACACGCCCCGCCCCCGCACGCGCCCGCCCCCGACCGCGCAATATTCATATCCCGCGAGTACAATCGTGTGATGGTCCCGAGCGTACAATCGTGAATTTTGCGTCGTCGAGGGCATTGGCCCGCAAAGCCCCCGTGTTTCGATTGGCGTGAGTCTCAAATCGGACATTGAGCGAAGTGTTTCAGTTTGTCGGAAAATATTCGAGCAATTTTTGTCATGTTGTGCTGTGATTGTGTGGCTCCTCTCAGGAGAGCAGTGGCGCCTGTACATTTGAAAAAGTTGGGACGTGTGTGAAACTCGGCGAAGCGAGAGAGTTTTAGCTAACCGGGTGGTAGTCGTTATCCGGGGAGGATTTCAGTCAGTTTTGTCGCGTTTCAGTGGTTTTTGGCGTAGGTGGTGTTTGGCGGGTTTCAGTGAGGATTTGGCGTCTTTCGGCGGCTCGTCCGACTATGCGTGGGGGGTCAAACGTCATATAAGTGGTTTAAAATTTCACGGGATCTCATCTATCAAGAGTAATATTCTCTCCCACTATTGGTTCTAACTATCAGAATATTTGAATACTAGCCATATTCCAACATTATAAGCGATCTATCGAGTTAAACCTCAGAGCTATAAGATCTCACTGTGGCAGTTTAAACGTCGCAAATTTTCAATAGATTCCACGAATATTTAAGTGTGATTGTAGTTCAAGGAGGTCTTGCGAGTATTCTAAGTCTGAGGCGACGTATCGAGTTCGAATTTGAAATTTTGAATCATTTTGCAGTTGTCGAAAGTTTCATAGTTAGAGGACAGTCATTTACACACAGGAATCGAGTGAAATTGTGAACTCCCCCAAACTACTAAGAGTCGTAGGGAAAAGTTATAGCTACTGTCGTTTTCCCTTTTTCGCGCAGTACAAAAGCCGTCTTCCGTTAAAAATTCATCATGGCGACGTCGCAAATTCATCATCCGACGGCGCTCTCGACGAACGCAAACGTAAGTCGTAATTTCGTTTATTCAGGAAGGGTCTGTGGTTGGGGGGAAATCGGATATCGTGTAACCCCCCCCCTTGTTTGACTCTGATTCGCATTGAAAATTCCAGGAGGCGGTGAGGAACGTGACTCCTCATCTTGCGAGCATGATACGTTCTTTCAGTGGTGTCCGTTTGGGTGAGTAGGGATTCACGTTGTCGAGAATGCGAGGCGTATCTGGCGGTTGGCGTTTTTGCAGGGCAATGTTGGGTGCTTGTGTGTCTCTTATGTTTTTTGCTGGGTACCGTGTGTTTCTCCTTTGATTCGCTCTCTCTACTGCGGAAGGAGAAGAAATTTGGATGGTCGCGTGGTATTTTTAGGGTGCGCGTCTCGTTGTTTCCTTGCGTTTTCTCGTTTTTTATCTCTTCCATGTACGTGTGTTTTTCCTTCTCGTTCAGCACATTTTGCATTGTCCTCCCTGGATGTCCTTTCACGCGCGGAATCTCGCTCTGTAACACAGTCTAAAGAAGGTTGTAGATTTTTCATCAGTCGTTGCCAAATATATTGAAGGGCAATCATTCCGGCTCAGCGGGTGGCGGATCTCTGCGTCAAGCAGGCGTTTTTCATCGTCGCGAACGCACCGGAAACGAGCCCGCGAGTTGGATCTACGAGGACCAGGTCAATTGGAAGGCCGTTGATGAACGTTTCTTTGGAGGTTTCTCACTATTTCGATGGTCGGTCTTTGGCTACGTCCTTGGCTTCGCGTATGTCATGGCCTATCACGCGGGAATCGTGTATTCCGGCGAGCGATTCTTGTACAAATCCTATCAAAAATCCCCCCTGAGGATTCTAAGTAGAAACCGCTCGATATCTAAACGGAATCTAAATGGGCTTTTTGAACGGGGTCGCACGACGGCTCCTGATTGTTGTATTCCGCGCGGCGCCTTTCACATAGAAATTTTTGAACGCCGAAATCGAACAGTCTTTCAGTCGCGGAGCTGCGCGAAGTTTATACTTTTCGAAGTGAAATTCGTTTTCGCCTTTTTGAGTATGGGGATCAACACGTCTAAGTTAGTTGCGTGATTATTTTCTTTTTTGTTTTTGCGCGTTGATTGCATGAGTCGCGGCGATTTGGACGTCTTAAAGCCGCGTAGTTTTAGTTATGGTGTCCGCTGGCGGGCAAGTGGATTTGTCTTTCGGCGTTTTTTTATTATTTGACGTTTGGCGAAGGTTATAGCGCGTAGATTGTTTACGCGATAGACTAATGAACGCGCTACATCCAGTGGGTGCTTTCTCCATCCATTTGTTGATATTGTCTATTTATCCCGCGTCGTCAAAAGAGAAACTCTCACTCAATTTAATACGTTTTGTCTCCATGGTCTCCTAGTTGCAGACGCAAGGCACGCGCGCGCCCTAAGTAGCGACTTATAGGGAGCGATCCGCGCGTCGTCTATCTGTCTTGTGGTCTCGGTGGTGTTTTTCGCGTTTTGTTCTCTTCTAATCTCCAGTTGCGGAATTTGTAACACAATCTCTATGTGCAAGTGTTGAAGCTGCGTCGTATTATACTCGTTGAAGAACGTCGCGCGACGAAGCAATTGAACAATTGCGCTCGAGTGGGGCAATCCGGAAACAGCGAGAAAGATTGCGTCAGCGTCGTCTTTCCGTTGTCTCGCAATCTGGAATTTGTGTTTCCACTTTTTACACGCAGTCGATTCCAACACGTGTTTTAACGCGTTGTTTTCGCCTCAGCACGCTTTCCCCATCTTTACATCGGACAACGCGAATCACCATACTGGTGCGGGGAAAACACAAGACTAAGTCCCAAATTGCACGACAAAGAAGACGTCGGGCGATGGCCCAATCCTTCAGTGAGCTCGCGCTTCCCGGACGCTAGTCTACCTGGGTGGAGACTATGTGTGGGAAGTGTTCGTTGCTCCCCGGGCTCTACTTTGTCTGGTTGTAGACTAGGTGTGAGTACGCGGCTGTCTGAATTGGCCCTGTCGGGACTAATTTTATAAGTGTCCGACGGGGCCGAAGTCGTGACAGTCGTATCTCTTCCGGGATTGAATCTCCATTGTGTTTTAATCTCAAAAGCCGCGGACATCAACACGCGGGCGCCGGCGGACGAGCGAATAAAGCCAGTGCACACTCGTGCATATGCGGGCGTGGCGTGATCAGGGGGGGAATATGAAAGAAGGAAAACGAGGCAAGACGGGCCAAGGACGGGCCACAAGTAGCAAAAGAGGTTTTTTTGTCTGGGGGGCCTCGAGTTTTTAGTTGTTGCGCCAGTGGCCCTGGGGGGTCTAAACCCAAATATTATTAGTTGGTGGATCTAGTTGGCGCTCGACGAATCGGCGGTTAAGATCGCAGAGGCGCGAGTCGTTAATTGAGCGGCATTTAGCTACGTCCTTGGCTTCGCGTATGTCATGGCCTATCACGCGGGAATCCTGTACTCCGGCGAGCGATTCTTGTACAAATCGTTAATAGGTAACCGTCCCCCCAGCCCAGGAGCGGGTTCCTGCGGGAATTGGTGCCGGAATTTAGTAAGCCCCGTCCCCAAATGGCCAGAGGCGACGCGCGAACCGACCCAGTCACCACAAAAATCGGCTGCAAACTTCAGAAATCAGCCAAAACCGGCCCTCCACAAGGGGGGTTTCCTACCCCTGGTTCCGCCAGTGGGTCGTGTTTTGGTTGCGCAGATCGGTCTTCGTAAATAATCGCACAACGACTGTCGATGTCTGCAGGTGTGCAATGTTCTACTTTGGGATTGCGCTCTTGACGCGGTACTCACACAACGATATTGCTGTGGGGGATGTGATGCCCCCGCTCAAGACAAGAGCAAGACAGAATCTAAGTGGGGTATTGGTATTTTGGTCGGCCGGTTTTCTGGCGTGGCTGGGCCTACTCGAGCGGCAATTGCTGGTTTTTTTCTGGTTCGGTGGAGCTTTTGTGATGGCCTTTCTGCGAGTGAAATATTTAAAACGAGATCTGACGAAGGCCAGGCTACGAGCAGTCGTTGCAGTATTTTTTACAATGGCTGTGGGCGGATTTATGAACAGTACCGTTCTGGCGCCGTATCTGTTGAGTTTCCGAAGTGCGAAATCCGCTCTGCAGAAACAATATGCTTTGCCGGAGGTAGAATTTCATGGGTGAGGAGTTCAAATATCAGTTTGAAATAGGTGGCGGTGGGATTTCGCCGTTTTTGGAGATTTTAGGTTCATTTTGGTTGGTTTCGGAGGCTAGCTCCAGTGTTTTTTGCGACTTTTCGGACCAATTATTTTAGGCGTGTTTTGGCTTGTTTGTCGGGCTATTTTGAGTCCGTCCCCGCTCCCTGAAAACGGCGGCATTACAAGTCTGCGTAGCGTAGTTTTCGCCCTTCTAATAGTCTCCTCCGCGATCTGTGTCCGGGGTTTGAGGATTCTGGGACGCCGACTTGATGCACGCGTGTCGCGCGTGCCCTCCTTTTCACGTCGTCTGACTCGATCCCTCTTGCGCGCCCCTCGAAATCCACCAAGCACATCCAAAATGAATCAAAACGCACCAAAAACACGCCAAAAACGCGTCTAATTGCATCGAAAGTCAGCGAAAACGCACCTAAATATCGCCTAAGTTACTCAAAAACGAGCCAAACGGCACCTAGAGTCAGAAGACATCAGTTCTCGGATGAACGGTGTCCTAATACCTCGATATGAAAGGTGCTCGTTGATGCGATGTTGATTGGCTCCCTCACCGCGGTGTATTTCCCACTTTATTTCAAGTGGCAAATGGAGATCTGGTGGGGAAGTGTACATCAAGTACATTCACAATGCAGCAGCGTGCATCTACATTGCCAAAATTGCGATTTTTACAGTTATGCTATCATGGCCCATGTGCAGTTGCTGAGGACTTGCCTGTGGAGATTCTCTATCGGACGGTGATATTTAGTTTAGAGACGCGATAAATCGACGACTTTTTTCAGCTCGTTGTTTTGTGGGTCTCTGGTCGCGGTGTCGTCGTCCGTCCAGAAGTTTTCGACGATGCATCGAGTCTTCCGATAACAGAAACGTTTCGTTACTCAGTTCTAACCTTCGGGCGCAAGCTTACAAAATGTAATAAACGTTTCAACAGAAACTACGGAACTTCGACGAGATTCAGATTTTTTTCGCGATTTTGGTTGCGTTTTTGCTAATTTTGCGTGGGTTTCGGTCTGAGTCGGCAAAAATAACGGTGGCAAGGTCGAGCCCCGTCTCAGTCTCTTCTTGATCTGGTTTCGACCCTCCTTACCCTGACGCGGAGGGGATAATCCCGTCTCGATCTCCCGTGGATCCCCCTCTCCTCAGGTTGTCTTCTGCGTTTCCGAAGAAAGGCATCAATTTTCAAAGTTGTTTATTCAACAGGTTCTTTGCACTGCAAGCAGGGGTGGCGTACAATCTGTGTGTCATGGCTAAGGATTTCTGGTGACCTAATGAAATATGTAATTGTTTAAATCGTGGGATCAGTACGACATCCATACGATTTCTTCACAAGGGGCCTGCCGGTCACCCGTTTCAACACGTGAAAATTTGCATAAAGTGCGTCCGGCCACCCAAGTGTCATCCGGCGGACAACACCCTGGGTGGCGCCATGAAATGGAGTGTCGTCCCGCCGCCCTTTTTCAAGCGCCCTCAAATAAAATGGTTTTTCGAATTGACATTCGGCCGCTGAATCAAATGCCCTCGAAATATTCGGGTTGCAGAAACTAGGGATCGAGTGTAAGGTGCGCGACACACTCAGTAAAAAAGGGCGGGACACATTCAGGAAGAAATGGTCTCTCGCCCTGGTGCGTATGTGGTTCCGCCCTGGTCTGACTGTCCCCTGCGGGCCACATCCGATCTCCTGGCGCGATGGTCTCAAGGTCACCTTGAGCTGACCCCCACCTCCCCAATCGTGGTGCATTAAATCTTTCGTGGCCCTCTTCGCGGCGCCTTCTAGACTTTCGTTCGAGGGGTTTGGCCCGAGGAAACACGTAGCAGAGCTCCCGCAGTGGGGACCTCCCGGTCGTCAAGGAATCGACAAACGATCATTAAATTTGCAAAAAAGCGCGAAATCAAACCGAGATGAGCGTTCCTGTTTTCCGCTTTCCTGATCAAATACTCACGGAATTACGCAGGTATTTCGTGGTGCATTTCGTGTTCAAATTCTCTCGGTACGTAGCAACGTTACGTATCGAAGTTTATTCCCACGATTAATTCAGATTTCCATTGATTTGTTTTGTCCATGTCCACGTTGGGTCCATTCGGTGTCTCCGTGAGTCCGTGTTTTTCTTGTGTCCTTAACGACGGATGCACTTTTTGCATATTACTATTTGCAATGTTGTCTGTTGGTAATGTGCACACAATTGTGCAAGGGGGAAAGCGGCACATCTTTTTAGTTTAGTGGAAAAGGTGTGTATGTTTGGCGTGTGATTCAGTCTCCCTCGACACAAGCAGCTCTTCTGGTCACGAATTCCCGTAAGTAGGGTGCGTCGGCAGTTCGAAAACAGATCCAAGTTGGAGTCACGTCCAAGTGGCCTCCTGGTCGGCTCTCCAACCACGCCTCAATATCTGTTCGAAGCGTGTCTGTCGCCCTACAGCGATGAGTCGCCTCATCCGACCCTTTTGGATATCATAATCCGTAAACTATACTATCGCAATTAACTGTTCGCAGTTCGTACGTGGTTTTGAAGTTGCGGAGTGGATGCAGAGGTCTCAATGGGCTCCTTCTGTTGTCGGGTCGGAAGTCTTTGCCGGAGCGGGTGAAGTTTCAAGCAGGAGATCATCTCTGGGTCACCGGCAACGGAGACCGAAAATTCGTGGAGCCCCAAAACTCCAAGAAAAGCGCTTTAACATTGCTGCAATCCACGGCCGTTGAATGGATACCGGCCGCGCTGCGCATTGTCTACTCCTGCGAGATTTCCTGTTTCCCGCCGGCTATGAAGAGGCAAAGGTTGCGATCGTCGTCAGGGCGTTTGGCGTGGACTGGCCCGTGCGTCTTTCGCGGGAAAAAAGGGGCAACAATTGACGCAGTTCGCGATGCCAACGTAGCCATGTTTTCTGTTGGATGCGTGCTACTTCGGGTGACGGATATTCCAAGTATGCCGCGGACAGACGCAAGCGGCTTGCGGCAGCATCGGCGCACGTGCAAGGCGTACAATCGGTTGCGGGCGCGCACGGTCATGCGTATCCAAAAACAAGGCACAGATATTCCAGTTGTCATAAGTGCGTTGAGAAAGGACATGACAAGATGGATTCTGGGAGACACGCACATGTTTGGAAAACGCCGCGACCCTAAGTATTTCTTGCCGTATATGGATGATTTACCGTGTCTGACTCGAGAAAGTCACCCAGACGGAGACGCAACGCATTTTATGGGGTCGGTTCCGCCCGAACAATTCGGTAACATTTCCATGAAGCGAGAAATCGTTCGACCCCCGAAGTCACTCGATTCCCTGAAGCGGATTCAGAGCGCGAAGGAGCTGCCCATTTCCGAGCTCGTTTTCTGTGTCGTTGTTTTTTCCTCACAAAAAGGGGGCTAGGAAATGGGTTCGGATCCCAAAGGTCCAGCTCAGGGGATCTTCGGATTCGGGCGTCGAGTGCTTTTTCGCTTTCTGAGGTATTACGAGTCTAATTACCGCGAGAATTCTGGCCCACGTCCACACACAGTTCTGTTTCCGAAGTTGTGCCAAACTCGTTTCCAGCATCTTATTGGTGGTGTTGCATACGTATTATGTGTGGTTGTTCGGAACGAGGCACAAATTCGGACATTATCATCCCGCTTCGTCTGCGCTATGGAAACTAGTGGGTGCGTATGTCACAATCGATTTGGCGGAGTTGATTCTCGGCGTCTCTGTCCATCGTTCCAGGCTGGTGGGAAATCGTCCAAACTATCTGAAGTTCGTCAACGTGTACACGATGTTTCCGTTGTTGAATCCGTTGGCGTCGAATAATTTAATGGTTTTCATGGCCCAGATCGACTCCAGTGTATATAATTTCGTTGTTCTATTTGGCACGCTTGGGCTCACAAAAAGTCAACGAATCTGAGGGCCCATGCAAAATTTCTGCCTGCGTTGACAGGTTTGAAAGAGTACTTGAAGAATGGAGGAGGAGACCCACAGGTAAGGGAGGGCAACCTGGAATTCGTCGTGGTATCATTGGCGTTCATCCCGGATCCACTATTCATAGAGCAGCGGCGTTCGAAATCCTTTTTTTCGCACTTGGGGCTGGCCGATCTTGCGTGTCGGTAAGTTTCAGGTGTCTTTTTGGTTCCTTTCCGTTTGGTTTTCACGTATTTTGACTGCAGCAGGTCTGCGTGTCGTTCTCTGGCGAAAGTACAGAGAGCCCTAAATGGTTTGAATGAGTGTGGTGTGAGGTCGCCTCGTGAGATTTTTGGCCGTTTTAGGTGCGTTTGGGGCCGATTTTGATGCGTTCTTGCGTCATACTTTTGGATTGATTTTGGGCAGTTTTCGGGTGTCTTAAGTTTTGGTCGACAAAATGGCACCAGGCGATTTCGCGCGCAATTTGAGCATCCCAAATCCGGTCTCGCGTTTGCGAACGTTGTTTCGTCGGTTGTTTTTTTTTCGTCGTGTTTCTTTTTTCCGGGGCGCCCGGGTTACGACGAAATCGGGGTGGGCGGTGTTGGGTCGTTTGAGGTCGGTTTCAGGTGTGTTTTGTTTGGTTTTCGATGGATTTTGCTGTTTTTCGCGATTTTTGGAGCTGTCCAGTCGTGATCAAGCGTCTGCACGAAAGAGGGGCGTTTCCAGTTTGGAAGTAGGTTTTTGAGAGGCCGCGCCAATGTGGCACCGTTGCGAGTGTCCGATTTTTTCTCGTCCCGCTCAAGCAAGGGGAGTAACAGGGGAGGGAATACAGGATTGTCGCCGCGTTGCGGCGGCATTGGGGGGTTGAGCAGCAAAAGTCTCTCAAAAGGGACGAACTGAGAAAAGTCAGAAAACGCAGCGGCCTTCAGGCAGGCACCGGGGGAAGCCGACATGGGAGGAGCGTTTTTGACCGGTGCTTCGAAGAGAGGGGAGAGAAGGGCGGGGAGAGAGAGGGGCGTGGAGAGGGGGGGGGCGAGACGGCGAGGGAGAGAGGAGGGCCGTTAGTCACTTCCGGCGGCGGGCTCCCACCCGCAGGTGGACTCACGCGCTGGCCAAGTTCTTGTCCTGTTGTCTCGCCGGAGAACTTTCCCAAGTTGCGTTATTCTTTGGTTGTTCCGTCTTGCGCGTTCTCACAGTTTCTGCATTCGCACATCGCGTCACGAATACTTTCTGCGTCAGCGGCTTTGAATATCTCGAGTCGCGATTGGTTTCTTCAGTTCTTTTCGCTCGCAAGGTAGAATAAACAAGGCGAGGGACAGAGGGGGGGCGAGGGAGAGAAGGGAACGAGAAAGAGGGAGGCGGGAGCTGACCCTGAGCAAAGTGAGCAAAGTCAGCAGACCAAATGAGCGATTTTGAGTTTTTTTGAGCAAAAAAGCTGAGCAAAAGCGAGCAAAGATGAGCAGAAATGAGCAAAAGCGAGCAAAAATGAGCAGAGATGAGCAGAAATGAGCAGAAATGAGCAGAAGTGAGCAAAAGTGAGCAAAAATGAGCAGAGTGAGCAAAACGAACAAAGAACCTGAGCAAAGAATGAGCAAAAAATGAGCAGGGGGTCTGAGCAGACCCTGAGCAAAGTGAACAAAGTGAGCAAAGTGAGCAGGCAGAGTGAGCAATAGTGGGCACTTCTCCGAGCAGAAAAGCTGAGACCCTTGCCTGAGCAAAACGAACAGAGACCCGAGCAAAAGTGAGCAAAGTGAGCAGAGACCCGAGCAAAAACGAGCAAAAATGAGCAAAAAACGAACAAAAAAATTAATGAGCAAAAAACGAGCAGCCCGATTGAGCAAAAGTGAGCAAAGTGAGCATATCGGAGGACGCAAGTATAATTTTATCGCATTTGCCCACGGAATCCTCCCAGGACTGGTCAAAGCGGCAATAACAATAGTACAGCGTGCAACCGTGAAGCAGCTCGTCAAGTCGTCTCAAGAGAGGACAATCAGGGCAGAAATCAGCACGCGCTGATTTGTGTTGTCGGTCGGGGGGCGTGATAAGACTGGGGAGACCGTTAGAACGCGGGCCAGTCACATCACGTCTCTTGGCCAGTGTCTGACCTTTGGCTCTTGACGAAGTCTTTGAGGCAGCTGTTTCTACTGTTGTGGTTTTGCGGTCCCCAGCGGCGCGAGCGAACGACGCCGCTGGACAAACGAACGATCTCCAAAAAGTCAAGGACCGTGTGAAGACTATATTGAGAGTGTCCGGAGATGTTTCGCCGGTGGCTCAGGAGACAATCTGAAGGCAGGGGGGGGAGGGGGTATGTACCCCCTGGCTGGGTGGGGGTGGATTCGCACCCCCTGGCAGGGAGGGGTACGTACGTACCTCGGGGAGTACATGAGCCAGGGGGTACGCACGCCCCTACGACCCCCCCTAGAATTCTGGTGTTTTTCGCGATTTTTGGAGATGTCCGGTCGCGATCGAGGGCCTGCACGAAACGGGGGCGTTTCCAGTTTCGTCCCCGTTCGTGCCGAATTCAATGCAGGTTTTCGTTAATAAATTTAGTCTGTAAAAATTTTTGGCTTAAGATTTCAAAGTGTCTCATTGGTAACGATACATCTGCAAATTGAACCTAATTAGTCGAGATATTTGGCGCGGCGGTGTTCTTAACGCACGCGTCTGGCCGACCCGGCTACCACCATGACCATGGTGATAGTCTGGATGCGAAGCTTTGGCATAGCAACCGCTTTCGCGCAACTTACGGTAGGTAGTGCTACGATGATGTGTGTTTTAAGTTGTTAAATATTTTATTAAGGCGATCCAGAAATTTGATGAGTTCATCGAATATTTTTTCGTTTTTTGGCGATTTTGCCATGGGCTTTTCGGCGAGTTTGCGTGGGCTTCGGCCAAAATTTGCGAAGGCGCGAATAAAATCATCGAAGCGGGAAATCGGGTTTTGATGTTGAGGGTTGAATCGGTTTCTCACGCGCTATTTTCGTCGCGCGTACACAATACTGTTAACTGTTACCACAGCGAGCGTGGCGATCTGTGCAGAACGGGTAATATTGTTTCGCCCAGCTACAATCAAAGACGATTTTTTTCTGTACCACCCAAACGAGTTGAAGTCGCGACGACGTATTTGGTAGAGGTATTTTTTAATTTTTTTCCAGGACGCCGGGAATCTCGATTTAGGAGGCCGGAAATCCCCAAAAGAACCCGGATCCTTCAGAAAGCGCGGTGAAAGGCATTGTTCCACGTCGCGAGGAGTTTCTGGATCGAGTTGAGCCATCCAGCATGATGAGTTGACCCATCCAGCATGATGAGTTGATCCATCCAGCGATGAGTTGACCCATCCAGCAGCCCGATCAATTTCGCGCGATGAGTTGACCGATCCAGCAGCCCCTCGCGACGCAATCCCGCGCGCATTGTAATTCGTTCCTCCGCAAAGTGTCTCTGGGTAGACTTGTTGGAAGTGTCTTGTCAGCTTCGTGTGCCGCGCGTCAACAGATCACATCGACGACCGGCGCGCAATTTGAATATTGCAGTAGTAGTGAGGAAGTCGGTCGAAGTCAACATTTCAAGAACGATTAATTTGGCACGAAAAGGGTGTCAGGGCTATCAAGCCCCGAAATAAAGTACGGCCGGCGGGCAGTCGATTCCTCCTCACACGTTGCAGACGAGGAGGTTTATTCCGGAAATCTAAATTGCGTCGCCTGTATGTATGATAATAGCGTCTCGGTGATGATGTCGTGTCGGTAGGGAATTGGGACTCCTTGGCACTATGCAAATCGACGCTAGTCTCGCCAAAAATCCGACGTGTGGGTCCATCTGGATATTTTCATTTTAGCCAGTCCAACAATTTGTCACGACATGTGTGTAACGAATTCGACGAAAATCCCGCTATTGTGGGACTCAAAGAAAGCGAACATCATGGATTAAAAACGTCTTTAGACTTGGAGTTTCTGGAGACCTTCCAGGCAACAGGCATAGTGGCGCAATGCTAGTCTAGGTGGGCAGAGTGGCGCAATACTATCCCAGGCAACAGGCAGAGTGGCGCAATGCTTTCCTAGAGTGGCGCAATGCAGTATGTGGAGTTCTGCGTCATCTCGCTGATAAAAGTTTCCCCACAGCCGCGGCTGCATCCACTGACTACAACATATCGGCACGAAATACGATCGCGTGGGCGTTCGCGCCCGCCCGCGTCTATCCATTGCCCTGGAGTCTGTTCCCGAGTGCAATTTGTTGAGTCGGCGTCTTCGAGGGCATTGGCAAAAGGTCCACGCGTCGTTTGACCAATGTGTGTGAGGATCAAATCGGACGTTGGGCGAAGTGTTCCACGCCAGAAAATCTTTGATCCTTTCTGTCGCGTTTTGTTGCGTACTCCAATCATTATCTGAACAAATCAAGTGAAACTCGGCGGCGCGAGAGAATTTTAGCAACCCAGAATAATATCATTGTCCCATAATTGGTCACAAATGGGCAAGGCACTTAAAATCGGAAAAGTTCGTCGATTTTTGGGTTTTTTGCCGACCCTGGTTGCATTTTCGCCGGTTTTGCGCGGGAGGCGGCGACGAAGCGACAAGGTCGGTGCCAGGTCTCGACCCGGTCTCGACCCTGTCTCGATCTCGCGGTCCAAGGTCGCGGTCATCCCACGAGTACGTCTCGGCGTCGTCGGTGTTTTTGGCGTCGGGCGCGCGAAAAACGATCTTTCCCTGGTTTTAAGTGCCTTAATGGCGTATGCTTTGTTCCATCTCACTTTTTCAACGTCGCAAATTTTGAATTTATATTGGGTATGTTTTGGTTCCGTCACAAAACCCGTGAGGACCCTTCCGCGACGTGTTGACAGAAGTTCCGTCCCGCATCTGGGACGCCGATCACGAAAACCCCGTCACAGCGAAAACCCCGTTTTTAGCTTCACGAATCCCGTCACCGTTACGGATGCCCGCACGTCCCCGAAACCCGTCACGGGGGTTCCGGATGGGCGTCCGTCCCTGCAAAATGTTCACAGTTTTTGGTTCACGGATCTCTTTTGGCCCATCTCCCCAGAACGGGGAGGGCGGTCACCCACGCCCGAGGGTAACCGGGGTATATTTGGGTTCGTTGATGATCGTGTTGGGCAGGGTTTCCGGGGTGTTTTTTCTAGGGTTCGGGGATAGGGGTTCAGGGATCGCGCGAGTCCGGGGTGCTTTTGTAGGGTTCAGGGTTCGGGGTTCAGGGATCGCGCATTCGTAGGCCCAGTCAATACCGTAGGAGGATATCGATAGGGACGAGGCGAGACTGAATTGAACGGCTTCTATTTTTGTCGTGGCCTATTTAATTGAACAAGAATCACAACGTTAACAATGACACGCGAGCCCCAACATTGGAGATTCGTCCCCCGCGAGCATTTCGCGGTGGGGGAGGGGGGTTCGCGGGTCATTTCCAACGTCAAGATATTATATCCAGGTGTTCATCTGTCCTGAGGGGTTTTGTGTCTTTGACGTTCTCAATAGAATATTTGATCACTCTCCAAAATAGTATAATCAAATGAGGGTTCTTCAAGTGGGTCCCCTCCCGCGATCACGTTGGTCCAAGCATCAGTCTGTATGAAGGGTCGTTCTAAATGCCCTTGTTTTTAAATCCAGCGTCATATAATTATGGAAGGTTGGACGTGGTGGTTATCAATAGTCGGTATTGATGTCCATTCTGTGCTATAGGTAGTCGATTAATCGATTTTGGTAGTCGACGTCGATTTTCATTGTTGTCTATCGATCCGTAATATTAGTATCATCTTACAGCTATTTCAAAAAAGTGTAGATTAGGGAATTGTGTCAGTTCAGCGCATTAGTCATGGGTGTAAAACGAAGCATTCGGTACTGGCTCCCAGAAAAAAAAGACAATATGAATATCTCTCCAGTAATTATACTCGTAAAATGGAACTCCTAATTTCATTGAAATTTTCGAAATATTTCGTGGCTAAGCCGCGCATTGAATATTGGACATAGAATTCTTCGCAAATATGTGTTCGAGATCGTCGAAAGAAAAGGCAGCTGCCGTGTGGCCCGAGCAGTACTTCTTTCTGGAGGATGTCCCAGTGCCGAGGAAACATCGCAAAGACGGCGACGAGATCCAGCGCATTGTGGTCAGCACCAGCAAGGGGGCGGTACGCGGGTTCCGTCGCGAGGTGAAGGACTATCTTGACGGCATACCCTGTGTGGACGCGGGAGGGGCACAACAGTATCGCACTTGCGACATCTGGCTTGGCATTCCCTACGCGAAGGCGCCAGTGGGAGAGTACCGGTCAATGCCCCCGCAGGAACGATTGTTGCCGCCGTTGGACGGCGAAGCCGCCGAATATTTTGACGCGTGTATGATTGGTTGTGTGTGTCGCAATGTTTCAACCCACGATCCGTCGGCCGAGAAGGACTTTGAAGAGAAGGTTAAGGGCGGTGGCATTTATCGCACTCTATACTATTTTCACTGGCATTTTTCAATGCGTTTCCGTGGTTTTTCAATCGTGTTGTCAGCGATTTGTGGGGTGGAAATGTTTGCTGTGAGTTTAACGCCATCGTCATCGCGTGTGGTAGTTTTTGGCAGTTTTGCGTTGATTGCGGTCGTCCTTAAAGGTGGCGCCAACTACCGAAGCGGAAGCGAAGGCTGGGCGCTGGAGATGTAGCAAGTTCGGCTATTGGGGAGAGGATTGCTTAAATCTCAACATCTGGGCGCCTCCTGGAGTCGCAATATCCCGGGGGCAGAGCAGTACCACGTCGAATCCTCGGGGGACGAGCGCGTTTTCTCGGTTTTCCGTGTCTTTGGCGATTTGAGGTGCGGGTTTCGGGTTTTTGCGGTGCTGTTCTGGACGGTTGAATTTGTGGCCGGGATTTACATCATCCTTACTAATGCAGGTGCCGGCCCAGCTGTTTCATCCAACGCCCTCCTCCCAGTTATGGTCTGGATCCACGGTGGTGCCCTGCGGTCGAACAGCAGTTTCGCAAGCGGGATGTTCGACGGTCAGGAGTATGTGGAGCGCGGTGTGGTATTTTCGTGTTACCGGCGAAAAGCCTGTTATACTGCCCCCCCCCCTCGGGCAAATTTAGGGCTTTTGTGATCCAAAGTCGGCGAAGAGTCGATTATGTGCGGTCGCACCTAAAAAAATCGAGCTTGTAAAAATAATATTATTAATTTACCGGCCACATATCTAAAGTAGGCAAGGACATACTCGCCGCCGGAACTGAGACC
>Ga0099798_10317_pt1 | contig 16632 bp, 22 predicted proteins | sample Uncmet_Sort29A_1_FD_89870 | JGI IMG/M metagenome (GOLD analysis project Ga0099798, IMG submission 89870) | Marine eukaryotic communities from CALCOFI LINE 67, Pacific Ocean - CN13ID_Sort29A_1 | ecosystem: Environmental > Aquatic > Marine > Oceanic | place: Pacific Ocean: Monterey Bay | collected...
TTAGTTGGGTGTGGTTGAGCAAGCTCCACTGAAATTTCGTTCCAAACTCGCAGGAAACGTTTCTTAATACACGGTTTATCAAATTTGTCGGGAATTGTGGTCATATTTATAATAAACTTCCAACCTTGATCTGTATTATTGGTGAATACTAAGTCGCAGATGGCATCCTCCGCGGGGAAGAACGTGTTGGGCGGGGTGCGTGTGCTCACCATGGACGTGACCGGCGCGTTGGTGAGACATCGTCAGCCGATTGCGACCGCGTACGCGAAGGCGGCGAAGTGGTCGCGGCTACCGAACCCGCCCACCCAGGAGGAGCTGGCGCCGGCCTTCAAGAATGCGTATCGGGAGCTCACCGAGGAACGGCCTTGCTTCGGCGCGGCGCAGGGGGACTCCAGCAAAGTCTGGTGGTCGCGGTGTGTAGAGCGGTGCCTCAAACACACGGGGCGGGAGATGGGGCGGGACTACAGTGAAGTCCAGTTCAGAAGGTAATATGGAAATTTAAAGCAGGTGGCGGTTAACGTTCCTCCCTGGGGGATGTCGTGCGCTTTTATAGCCAGCGGATTTTGCTGGCCTGTTAAATTGTGCAGCCTGATTTATATTCGTAGGCGGGTCGATTCCCTTATTCCTGTCTCGTTTTTGCACGCGCGAAGCGCGTGCGTTTATCAAATCTCCGGGCTTGAAAATCTCAAACGGAAACGGCCCGGCCCGACCCGGCCCCGGCCCGACCAACCCTAAATCACGGTAGTGGCAAGCCAGTTTAGCCACGTTTTTTTGGGACATGTTTTCGGACGCCCAAACCGACACATTTAGATGGTGTTTGAGGACCAAAAGGGGGACATTTTTGAAGTCTCTCTCCGCGGCCTCAAAATTGCCGCATTAGAAGTCGCTGTAGCATGGTGCTTCGCCTTTCTATTAGTCGCTTTTGCGACCTATTTCTGGCGATTTGGGGGTCTCCATAGGTCGAAATCGGAAGTGGGGATGGGAAATCTAGGTGGTGTTTGACGTCCTTAAAGTCGCTCTAGTGTGGTGTTTCGCCTTTCGATTGGTGGATTTTGCGATCTATTTCTGGCGTTTTCGGACGTCTCTGAAATCGAAATCGGAAATGAGAACTTTGAACGCGAGCCGCGACCGCCGACGAAGCGTTCAGGGTCACACTAGCGGTTTAGGGCTTTGGGCCGCGGCTCGGTTTGGGTTTCCGGCTTGGGGTAGCGGAGTTTGGGGGCCCGGGTTTAGGGTCTCGGAGTGGGCGGATGGGGCGTTTCCGGAGGCAAACGCACGAGCACGCGCTTCGCGCGTGCCCCCAAGGTCGGCGCATTCCTTCCTGCCGCGAGTTTCTCCCTGCCACGCGCTCGTCCGACCGCGTAATATTCATCTTCCCTCTCTACTGCGGTCGCGTCACGTCCGTTGGTATTAGTGTGTTGCCGTTTCAGCAGTATAATAATATCAGAAATTATTAATATTATTATAATTCTTCGCGGGGGTAAGTTCTACATTGAAATCTACATTCGTAACAGGTTTTTCCGGAAAGTCTATCAGCACTACGGGAGCCCCGAGGGGTACGCCTTGCAACCGGATGCGTTGCCGTTTCTGGAGTGGGCGACCTCGCAGGGCTACATGTTGGGGGTGGTCTCGAACACCCCGACGCGCACCATTGATACGGTGTTGCCTTTTCTCGGCCTCCACCATTACTTCCGGTTCTTTGTGTGCAGCCACGAGTTGGGCATCGAGAAGCCGGGCGCCAGCATATTCCAGCACGCCTTCGAGGTAGTGAGGCGGGATAGAAGATCGTTGGGGCTGTGATTCGGTGCGTGGAACGTCGCGCTGGGCGGAGGCGGCCGGAGGCGGCCCCTGGCAGCCGCGGCCGGCCGCGCGCCGCGGAAATCGAAAATGGGACCGTCGGCTGCCGGGCGCCGCGCCTCCGCGCTTCGGGGAGGTCTCGGGGGCCCGGTCCGCCGGTTTGGGAGCTTTTGGGGCGGTGGGCCGGCGGGGAGACGCGGTGTGTCCGTCCCGCGCTCCGGCCGCGGTTGCCGGCGGCGCGGTGCACAAAGCAGGCGCGGCAACGCCAAAGTAAGCCGGCGGCGCGGCGCACAAAGCAGGCGCGGCAACGCCACAGTAAGACGGAGGCCTTTGTTCCGCCTTCAGATAGTCTCGGGGTGCGAAAACGCGGTGTAAGTTAGTATATATTTCAGAGATTGTCCTCTCGGGGCCCCAAGACAAAATTTAGAAATGCTGGTTCAGGGCGCGAGGGGGATTTTGGGCAGCGTTCGGCTGGGCGCCAGTCCACATTTATTGCAGGGACGCGGCCGCCCCCCCCCCCGGCCGACCGATTTCTCGGTTGGTGAATTTGTGGCTTGCGTCAGTGCATCTCCGGGTGTCCGGGCGCAGTGTCATCTCCGATAGCAGAAGCATTTGCGCTACGTAACGAATTATGCACACTATAATATCGGGCCAGATGTACAGTAGCGGGCCAAAAAAATTCGCGCTTTTGCCGTACACAGACCCCACAAAAGATTTCGCGATTTTCGGACCCAAGTCTTCAACAGCAAGGCCCTCGACGTTAAAATATTGCAACAACTCCAAGGAGATCAATTTCCAAGCAGCCGAGATCAGACGGCGTTCGTCGGAAGCTGCGATAGACGTGGTAGACCCGTGGAACAATCAGGATGTCGCAAGAAATCGCTACGAAAAGATTCGCGCAGGCTCCGTGCAGAGAGCTGGTACTTTTTCGTAGGTGCATTAATTTTGCGCCTCTGCCGGTTGTGTGACATTGGAAAGGCAGAGAACGACCCTCGGAAACGTCTCGATACGTTACGCGCAAGGCGCCGTATCCACCGACTTTGCGCGCGCGTTCCGCACGTGTGCCCTCGTGTTCGCGTCGCCCACTTTGGATCCCCCGGAAATCCGTCAAACGACACCTGAAACCCCCCAAATTGCAGCACCTAAAATATACCAACACGCATCTAAAACTCGCCAAATTGCATCTGCAATCGTCCAACGAACACGCACCGAGAAGTCACCAAAACGTCCCCCTCAAAATCGACCAGAAAATCATCCGACAAAAACGCCCCCAAGAATGATCCGCCAAAACGCGTCCAATAGGCGCGAATACGCAATAGCCATCTGACCTCTCCATTCAATCAGCCGGCGCGGCCATAAAGTCCCCCAGCTCGTCGATTTCCCCGTCCGAAATACTGCACATCGGGGACTCGCTGGGCCCCGACTTCTGCGGGGCGCGGGCCGCGGGATGGAACGCGCTGAGGCTGGAGCGGCGAAAGGAGCTGGGCACCTCCTGGGACCCGGAGGAAGATCCCACGGTAGAAGCGTTTTTGGACGTTTTTCATTAGCCGTGTTTTTGGCGTCATTGGTAGGTGGGGTTTCGGTTTTTTACGAGGACGCGTTATTATCATGGAGCGTTGGGATATTTGGGGGGTGTCGTCAAGTTGTCGGGACTCGCGGTACCGCCCTCAGGTAGAAGCGTGGATCGAGGTCGGCTCGAAGCTGCCCGAGCCCGCGTACGAGGGGCGGTCCGAGGCGGACATCCGGCGAAACACGTGCCGCAGTCTGACGCAAGCGCAGGACTGGGTGGAGGAGGCGATGCTGGATGAGCCGAGGAGCGGCACCAGCTCCTTCGGAAGTTGGACCAATTTCAGGCCGTTTTGATGAATAGTCCGTGTTCGCGGGCGATATTTGGGGCGTTTTGGCGTGTTTGTGGCGCGCTTTGGCCCATTTTGGGGGCGTTTTGCAACAGGGTTGTAGGTGCAGGGGGGGCTCTGAGGAGGCGAGCACGAGGGGCACACGTGGGAAACGCGCTCGGGAAGTCGAACTGTCCCAGAACCCTCAAAATTGCGCCAGAATTCTCCCGTCGAAGTGGCTGTTGGAATGACGAAACTCCAGGCTACGCAGACTTCTGATGCCGCCGTTTGGAGGCCGCGGAGAGGGATTTTAAAAGTGCCGCAATTTCGAGCCCCAAACACCACCTGCATGTAGTTCGATTCAGGCGTTGAGAAACACGTCACCTCAAAAAAACCCGCCGCTAAAGCAGGTGTAGTTGACTGTTGTTTCAGGGGGTGGTCGGCCGGGCCGTTTGGGATTTTGAAGCCCGGAGACTTGAGAAACGCACGCGCTTCGCGCGTGCAATCATCCGGCGATCATCTATTTGAGTCGGGGTCGGTCCGAGTCCGATTTGCTGCAGCCAGGGCGCAGCACTACACGGCAAGTAGTGCTCCCTGAAGCCAGTGCCTAATCAAGCGATCGAGTTTGGAACGGCTGGTGACGCAGGGGAGAGAGACCACATCGAGAAATCGCGATGAGCATTTCTCAATTGCGGTGTGTTTTCTGTACTATTAAGAGAACGTAGCGGCAAAGAGAAAGACCACTAAATGTCCATGCCGTTTGGTGTGTGCGAGGCCTCTGCCGGCGTGTTGTTTCTTGACATGTCTGGAAGAGACCGACGGAAAGTACTTCTTTTTCTACAGGCGAACGCGCTCGTATTAGAAATTGTCAAGGAGCTACAAGTAGCCAGCGAACCCGAAATCGGGAACTAAACAACTGCAAGAGTGACTCCCCACAATATTTATTTTACAGCTCTTTTTCGCGAATTAAGGACCCGGCTAAATAATAATATTGCCGGGGAATAGTGCGGACCCTTGATTCGCGAAAGAGGGAGTATACAATTAGTGTTTCTGTTGGGGGGGCTGTTCTCTACCCCCATTCTTTAACGTGGTTAACGTCCTCATTAGTCTAAATTCACCCTCGGTATTTACACTTTTTATACTCCCTCTTTGGCGAATTAAGGAGCAGTTCCCGCGAACTATTTAAGAATTTCAGGCCGTTGCTATCCCTAGATCGATGTGTGTCAAATGGTGGTATTAAAACGGTTTATTTCGGATTCCTTCTTCGGTGAATTTTCGACGGGAGTCGTGGTTGCAGGGCCAAAAAAACCTGCCGAATTAAAGATCAGCGATTTTGTTGGTTTTTGAAACTAGAGTAGGATTCGCGAATTTTTGAATGAGTGGCGGAATATTCAGGAAGAAACAAGAGTGGTATAGTTATTCGCAAAAATTTCGTGCAGGTGGAGATTGTATTTCCACGCGCCTGGTGGAGACACAACGTGCATCGCGTCCGCCTCCAGATTACCGCGACAGAACGCGACTGTTACCGACGTATTGGAATTGTGTCCCTCAAAGTTCGTTCGCGCGGGAAGTTCCCAAACGGTCATGTTACGAGCGACGAACGCGTGTAATGCCGTCAAAGGCGTTCATTTCAGTGGGTTTTGGGGGCGTCTTTGGTCGGATTTCGGTGGTCTTTGATCGGGTTTCAGTGGTGTCCTGGGGATTCGCGTGGTGTAGGTGGGGTAAACCGTGCAGAGAGAAAAGTAAATTCTGAAGGCCTTTATTGCCGCGCCGACGAAGAATTGAAATCCGCCCTAAACCCTCTGAACCCCCCCCCGAAACCCATTGGAATCCGTTTCAAGATCCATTCTGAAATCCAGTCCGAGACTACATGAAATTGCCTCGAAATTCGCCAAGGTTGGTCCCCTTGTCAACGTCATTATGCGTGCCCGTGGGGGCAATAACAATCATCCGTTGAGTTCGTTCGCGTCGACGGTGCAAGCTGCGGAGGACATGTCCTCGATTTTTCGGCATCACGTGCCGGATTTTCTTCATGCGTGCAGGGTCCGTTGGTTTCGTGAGTTTGTGACACGAGGGGGTCCCACGCCCGCATCGACACCCTCCCGGACCTCTGAACAGTGTCGATTTGCGCGTGTCCGTTGTCGCGACATCCATACAAAAAACCGTATTTTGTACGAAGACGGCCGTATCGTGTATAAAAGGCCAAGCACATCTCGTATATTCTTACAAAAAGCCAGATTCTTCAAGCCGGCGTTTTGTACAATCATTGCGCGAGAATGACGGATCGCAATTTGAGTTCCAAAGCTAAAAGGTCGTTCATCCAAAAATTTCATCAGTCCGTTCGCATAGGTCGATCTCAAATGTTTCGAGCGCCCGCGAGCGCATCAGACGGACAAAGCGTGTGTAGTTTTGAATTCGCACAAGTTGTATCAATAAAGTATTTAAATTTTTGGCGTCTCGTCGCATAGGATCTTAGATGCGGAAATTTTGTAGCAGCGTTTTATGAGTCCAATCTGTCGATATCACTACGTCGATTCTCCGGTTAAAGCCTGGCGCATTGCGAATAAACAATTCAACAGTATTGTTATTAATATTGCGCAGTCGCCAATTGGTCTTCGGGCCGGGCGCCGTCCGGAGTGAGTTTGTTTTAGATTAGACGTAAGGGGTAGTCTATCGCCCCGTAATTATTTCGTGTGCAGGCGGACCAGTAGCTTTTTTGCGCTTTGGAAGTAGTGTATTTGAACCGACCTCTAGCACATCCGCATCACAATTTAATAGCAAGGCAATAGCTATAGCTAGGTTGCGGCGGTTCCCCGGGGATTTGGTGAATTTAGGTGCGTTTTGGCTCCTTTTGCGGGCTATTTCTGGGTGGTTTTCTGGCCGTTGCCGATTTTAGGGGCGTTTTGCTTTGTTTGGCGGGCTATTTCTGGTCGGTTTTGCGATTTTTGGGGCGTTTTGGTCTGTTGGGAGGGCTATTCCCGGCTCTTTTCATAAGTTTTGTCAGATTCCAGTGGGTAAATGGGGGGTTTCTGTTTATAAGTAGTTAGAAATTATAGTGGCAGATCTCCATGGAAACCGTGGCAGATCTCCATGATAAAGAAGACTCCTGCTACAATTCGGATTTGTGTGTGATGGAAAACCATTGTGAAACCCGTCAATGTCGTGTGCAAAACGTCCCACTATTAACAATCCCGCCCAAACGTCCCCATCGAAATCGGGCATCCAAGATCTGTAAGCCCGCTGAAATCTGTTGTCCCAAAGTACCCGCTAAACTCCATCAATACCTTGCACAAAAGTGTTCCCAAACGCCATTAAAGTAAATGCCAATTGTACTAACCCGTTGAAAGCCGGGCAAAAGCAACCCCCAGTAAATTGCATCCAGCGCCCGCAAGGTCCAATTTCCGGCCACGTGTTTTCGTGCACGTAAGCACCTAGGGATATCTTTATCTTAAAAAAACGGATCTTATGTAGGGCTAGAAAAAAGTTTGCCCGGGGCAAACTTTGTTTGCCCCGGGCAAACAAAGTTTGCCCCGGGCAAACTTTCGGCAGGGTCGGCAGAGTCGTCAAAGTTTGCCCCGGGCAAACAAAGTTTGCCCGGGGCAAACAAAGTTTGCCCGGGGCCAACAAAGTTTGCCCGGGGCCAACTTTGTTTGCCCGGGGCCAACTTTGTTCGCCCGGGGCAAACTTTGTTTGCCCGGGGCAAACTTTGTTTGCCCGGGGCAAACTTTGACGACTCTGCCGACGCTGCCCAAAAAGTTTGCCCCGGGCAAACAAAGTTGGCCCCGGGCAAACAAAGTGTGCCCGGGCCAAGATCTCGCAATCGGAGACGAACCCACATCGATATATCGACCGTGCCCACCCTTGGATAAGGGCCCCCAACCCGCATATTTGTCGGCGAGCGCCGATAGGACGCCGCGAATTATGCACGCCGCGCGCGCCGCGCAACGCCGACGGCACGCCCCTCGAAAGAAGTTTGCCCGGGGCAAATTTTGTTTGCCCGGGGCAAACTTTGTTTGCCCCGGGCAAACTTTTGCCAACCTCTCGGAAGAGCCTCAGAGCGCGACAAATGTTTGCCCGGGGCAAACAAAGTTTGCCCCGGGCAAATTTTGTTTGCCCGGGGCAAACTTTGTGGGCCCGGGGCAAACTTTTTTCTAGCCCTACATAAGATCCGCTTTTTTAAGATAAAGATATCCCTATAAGCACCATTACTAGGATTAATATTGTTTGACGATAGTGTGATAAGATGGATTCCGCGCTCGCCGCAAATGAGTTTCCCAGATTCCGGGGGTCGGCCGTCAGCCGCCGACGTCCTGGCGACATTCGGTGGAAGATCCCTGTGCCGCTGGCCTCGGTCATGTGCGTCGTGTTCGATATTGAGTACTATGTTTCTTGCGCAAATATTGGAGTCCCGGCTTGTTTTTCGCGATTAATAAGAACACAGGCGAAGCAGGTGTATTACAAGTAGCGGACGACGGTCTTCTTAAATAGACATCATTGAAATTACTCGATTAAACTAGGTGGTGGTCGTTCCGTCGTTTTTCGATTTTGCGGGCATTTTGGGCAGTTTTGTGGGCTATTTCTGGTGGGTTTGTTTTGCTTTGTGGATTTTAGGTGCAGCTTGGTTGGTTTGGTGGGCTATTTATGGGGGACTCTGCGACTTTTGCGATTTTGTGTGCGTTTTGGGGTGTTTGGGGGGCTATTTCTGGCGGCTGTTGTGAGTTTCGGTAGATTTTAAGGGGCTTTGGAGAGTGTTGGTTTCTGGCGGAGTTTGATGGGAAGAGAGGGGTTTTCTGGGTATAAGTATAGTTAGAAATTGTCAGGAAAGGGCCGATTGTGAAGGGTGAAGACAAAGACGCTTCAGCTGTCCTCCCAGTTACGGGAGAGGAGGCCTACTTCGTGAAGTATTTTTGCCCCGACCAGGAGCTATGCGGGAAGTCGATATGTCTGACGTTAGACGACTTCAAATACTGCGGGACGCCGCTCTATCTGACGGACGATTCCTACAACCGTTCGTGTTTTCGTTTCTGCGTCGTGCTGGTAGTATTACTAGGTCGCGGCGGTTCCCTGTGATTTTCGCGATTTTAGGTGCGTCGTTTTGCGGGCTATTTCTGGCTGATTTCGTGATTGTTGGCGATTTTCGATGCGGTTGGGTGTGTTTGGCGGGCTATTTCTGGTCGTTTTATGAGTTTTGCTAGATTCCAGTGCGTTGATGGGGGTTTTCTGGGTATAAGTTAGTAGCTAGAAATTCGGGACAGTTCGAGGGCTCTAGGCGTTGGAGTAATACTTCAAACGCGTGTCATGGAGGTACATTTACTACTGGAGGGTTTTCGATCGACTCTTACAAACAACTCAGTCAACGTTTTTCGGTGTCCTTCTGACATGGTTTTAGACGCGACGCGGTTTTTTGGGCGATTCCATTCGTTAATATAGACTCGGTATTTTAGGCGTTCCGCAGCGGTAAGGTTCCCGGGCAAAAATGACATGCTCTTTATCGCGACAATACCCCACGTCTAAATTCAGTGTTCAGCCTGGCTCTCGGTGCAGCAACTGACGGATCTGTCGACGCAGATATCGTCCATCTTCTACAGTCTGGAGCAGGATCTGAAGTTCGTGAGTGAGAACAGTCACGACACGCTCAGCGGTATCTTGGGTGAGATACGGACGCAGCTCAACAGGTAGGGGTGACGTCCAAAGGGCAGCAATTAACGGGGTTTTGGCGTATTGTATACGTCTATTACTATTAGTGCATTTTGGCACGGGGTTTAGGTGCGTTTTGGCGTATTCCAGCTGCAGTTTGGTGGGTTTTAGATATGCGTTCTGGTTGGTTTTGGCGGATTTCCACGCGTCAACTGATCTATTTCGTATACTTCCTGACAGGGGTAAAGATTGTTTTGTGCCCATCAACTATGCGGGCAAGCCCAAAGCTTCGCGGGGGGGCAACGCGGAGTCTGACTCATCGACAGGCCGGCATAGCGCAAGCGCGGAAAGCATTGCTGACCCCGTGGTGTGGGCCGGGATTAATCCCGGGGTTCGAGACAAGACCAGCGTGGTTGCTCCTCCCGAGGCCGGCGGAAGGAACAACGTTGCGGTGGCAAACGCGACCTCTCGACGGCTCATCGCGATTCCCAAGATCTTCTCGTATGAGAGCAGCAGATTTGGCGGAGTGCCTGGGTCGTTGCTGCTGAGTCGCGGCATAGCAGCGGCGCACCGCCGGGAAGGACACGACGCTGTAACGGCAGGAGAGTCGGCTGTTGGTGCGCACTTCTCGAGGGCCACGCCCGAGTCTCCTCGGGCCAGCGGCAGTTCAACGCGTGAGGGCGCGTCGGAACGCCGCCCGGAACAACTGGGGGCGCAGACGCTCGGAACGAGCAGCAGCAGCACGAGCAGACCGCACTCTACAGGTGCCAGGGATACTCCAGATCACCATTTATATCTGGTGATTTCATCTTGCGCGGATTTCTGAGACCCCCATTTGTTGGGCGCTCCGCATATTCTGTGGTGGGGTTGGGCAGTCGGGGTGTAGCGGGGTGTCATTGGTTGCGAGTCATTGGTTGCTGCGAACTGTGCAACTGACGTCACGCCAAACTGATGTGCCGCGCCAAAGGTGTGCAGATTTTTCTTGGGTGCGGCTCTGGGCGTCCATTTTGGTTGGGAACGTCATTCAGAATTAATAAAATAAATTTTGGTTGGGAACGTCCATTTTGGTTGGGAACGTCATTCACCGCATTCGTAAATTTGGGTCTCTGTGCATTTATCGCGACGATTGTGAATGACGGTGTCCCTGAAAAAAGAGAAGGAGGATCCAGTCGCGACGACGTTTTCGAAGTCCTTCGGTATCCCGGTTCGCATACGTTCATCGGAGATTCCCGTGTTTGTCAAGGAGTTCCACGTGTCGAAATTGGTCTTCTCCGAGAGGCAGTATTAAGGGTTTTGCAAAGAGCAAAATATCTGTAGTGCGGCGAGTTTATTACTATTTAGGAGCGGGGTCAAATCGACCCGGCTAACCAAATTGGCTCTCGCTAAAAACAGTCACCCAAAAAACTCCATCCAAATTAATCGGCGAAAATTTTCCCCAAGTTGCGCATCGAGAATCGGCGGCAAAGCCCGATAGTAGTATCTGCTCGGTCGCAGGTGCACCGTTTTTTCCAACGTAAGTGCTTGTTGGCAGTGTTTTACTTTATAGGATCTTCTTGGGATCTGTGGTCCCTGTCGAAACCCGTCACAACCCGTACGTAATATCGCCACCATTTACCGCGAGACGTCATTGTCTGGGTACAGCTGCGAAACACTGCAGGTACGATCTCTGCCTGTTCGAAATTCTTCCATGGATAGACGGACTAAACAACGTGGAAAAGATCAAGAGGCGGTGTGGCATGGACGCGGACTATGTGGACATCGTGCTACGTCATCTGCTGTACGTTTATCTCGAGCGTCAAAAACCATTTTTTCCTGGCGCTTCGGTTAATTGGGTGCCCCGTAGCCATGACTCATTGAGACGCCGAAAAACACTACTATCGGAACTCGAGTCTGAAATACTTATAAGTGCGAGTATGGCGCCGACCCCGTAGCCGGGGTTGTTGTTGACGCGAGAGTCGTGGGCTCGAAATATCGTTTGCGGGGCCACACTGCAAGAGGTCGACTCGCGTCCATCGCGGACTTGACCGACGCGGCATCCACGAGAATTGGCAGACCCACCTGCGAACGGGGCAAGTTTCACACCGCGGGGCCACACGGCAAAGACTCGCGGCCGCGTCCCCGACTTGACCGACTTGCGGCATCCACGAGTTGGCAGACCCACGAGCGGGGCAAATTTCACAACTCTCATAATATCTTCCATCGATTCGGGCTTTCCAGATACTACGGGTTTCTGTTGATGATCGATCCCATAGCGGAGCACAACTACTACACGTTGAAGACAAGTTTTGTTCCTATTTTCGACAACGCCGATCCGCACGACGTCGTGGATTTTGTGACGGGCGGGTTGTTGAGTGAGTCCGAGGCGTTATTCAAGAGGCGCGAAACGACGGGAGAAGAATCTGGTGTCAAGGCGGGCGCTGGATTAAGTGTTTCCTCGCGCAGGAGCTTCTTCAACATGAGTTGCGTGCAGCGGCCCAACGATTTGGGCGCCCCAGATGGCAGTGACAGCGGCGCCTTAGATCCTATCAGTGGGCGGTTGCGCGGGGAGGGGTCGGGTGGTACCGACGGCGCGTTTGCCGGCGACGCAGCATCGCCGGAGGAACTCGGCGAAGAATTCCGCGATGTATTACTGGGTGGCGGTCGTTCCCTGGGGGTTTCGGCGTTTTTGGCGATTGCGCGTTTTGCGGGCTATTTCAGGTGGATTTTTGCGGATTTTACGGGCATTTCGGTCTATTATTTTAGCGGGCTATTTATGGAAGAAATATCCAGGATGAAGATGGCTCGCTCAAGGGCGACGAGATTACCGAAGAGCTGGTGATGATGCTGTATGCCTGTGTCAAAAAGCTGTATTGCCACCTGAGTCCGTTTGAAAATTTGGGGGAGTTCAGGACGAAGTGTCTCTCACCGGCGCGTGCGGCGCAGGAGAATTCTGGAGCGGACGAAGGTGCTGACGCTTCCTCGCCAGTTCTGGCTGGGGAAGGCGGGGACGGAACAGTATAGTCTTTTAGCCCGGGAGGCCATTTACCGTTAGTACTTTAGAAATCGGGAAAACAACAAACCCCCCCCATCCTGGATTCGACTTTAGGGGTTCCCGTGCCGGCAGTTTAAGAAGCGCGTGCATTGGCGACCAAATCTGAGATTTTCATGAGGAGATCGGGGTGCGGCAACTCAATTGCTCGGACGCCGCCCGAGCATATTTTCCCCTAAAACAGATTCGACTGAAATTCCGCATCGGAGAAGTCCCAGAACGCGGTAAAAATAATCCATCGAAAAAGCTCCCCTCCTCCCGTTTGAATTGTTCAAACTAGTCATTCCGCCCCTGGCAGAGCGCGCAGGACATGCCCAATCCGAGCATGATTTCGCTGCGGCATTTCATCCTTTTTGGCCTGATGCATGGGTTCGTGCGCCGCATCCACGAGTATCCCATCATTGTGTTGACGAACAACTACGAAACCTCGGTGCGCAAGGACATGTTCTACATCCAGCCGAATTTTGGTATAATTGCGTCGGCCATCCTGCGTAGCGCTCCCAATTTCCCGGGCCCGTTCTACCAAAGTCCAGTAAAAACCAGTGTGGATTGTTTCATCGGAAATTTACCCGAACACCATCTGGCCGCTGCGAACATCCCTATTCATTAGCCTTAGGAAACCCCCCCACCCCACCCCAAAACCTGGTTCCTGCACCGGCCCTGAAGAACAGTGGCCGCTCGCGGCAAAATCGCAGAATAGCCTGCGGGAACGGCCTCAAAATGGGTCTTAGCCTCTTTTTTGAGGTTCGCGAAAATCGCTCGAAACACCCTGGCACGATGCCGATTTACAGAAGATGTCACAATTTGTCACGCCGGCGGTCCAAAATCGAGCCTAAAAAAGCCATATAGCAAGGCGCTACAAAAACTGTGTCATTTGGGCCTCCGGGGTTTGGCAGTCTTGCGCGCGTCCGTACAGTGGCGTTTTGCGATTTCCCGACGTCAGTTACCGTGTCGGGGCGGAAATTTAGAAAGTCCCGCCCCAAAACGGCAAGAAATAGCCCGCAAACTCGCCCAAGCGCCACCAGAACTGTCGCGAGAAATCCCGAAATCCACCGCAAAATCGCCTGCAACAGGGGGTTTCCTATCCCGGCTCCACCGCGGTTCTTTCCGTCTTTGAGCACGTGGGCCGGACCTTGTACTATTGTACCCACCTGCCACTAGACGATGGCCTGGGCGGGCAGGGCGGCAGCGGCGCGGAGAGCAGCGTTTCTCGGGGCATGCGGAATCCGAAGTACGGTCGCATAGGCCAGACGGATTTTTCCAATTTCGTTCGCTATTGCAACGGGAAAAACCATCTGGACGAGTTGACGTGCTGTCTGAAGATGGGTTTCCGCGAGCTCAGGTCTTATTTTGCGAGGGTGTTGTAATTTGTATTGGATTACACGAGCAAATATCTTCTGGTGCTGGATTTTTGACAGTGGCAAATATTTTCTGATTTTGCGGGGCTTTTTGTGACAAGGCTTGCATTTTTCTCTGCCGACTGAAGTCGGCATGAAAACCCCCCCAAAAGGTGCAACCCGCACAGCAAATTTGCCGTTGTGGCCCGTCAAATACCACCCTCCCTCTTCGCGGGTCGAACAGGTACCTACTTGACGAAGTGCTACCCACGGATCCGAGGGTCAGCAAGATTCTGTATATGCGAAGGTGACGAATTGGGGACACATCGGGGTCTCAGTGTGGCCCGTCGACGGGGGGTTATAATGTAAGTATCCGTGGGTGTCTCGCGAACAGCCTGTGCCCAATGTAACCCTGTTTCGAGCCGGCAAGTTCTCGGGAGGTGTCTATTGCACGAAGGAACGATTTTGAGCGCTTCAAACGCGGGCCGTGATTCTAGCGGTCACGTCTGGAAAAGCACAATAAAGATAAGGATGGTCTCACGGAGCGAGACTCCACCCCCATTCGGGACGCACATGCAACATTTTCCTCCATGGCGGGTAATTTGATGGATTTTTCCTTCCCACCAGCTTATTGGAGGGGTTTTTTGACTGACGTACCAGGGTAATTTCGGGCGCTGCGTAATTATTATCCAAAAGGGTTTCAAGCTGGGTCTTTTCGGAAGGCGTGCGAATAGCAGGACTCTGGGGAGATCCAACGCACATCCATTGATTGGAAATGTCGATCATTGTTCGCGGGCGATTTTTGGGGCGTTTTGGCGCGTTTTGGGGGCGTTTTGACGGATTGTGGGTGCGCGGGGGGCTCCGATGAGGCGAACACGAGGGGCACGCGCGAAGCGCGTGCGTGAAGTCGGCGTCCCAGAGCCTCAAAACGCCAGAAATAGCTCGTCGAAGTGGCTATTGGAACGGCGAAACACCACGCTCCGCAGACTTCTGATGCCGCCGTTTGGAGGCCGCGGAGAGGGATTTCAAAAGTGCCGCAATTCCGGACCCCAAACATCACCTAAATGTGCCGATTTAGACGTCGGAAAACGCGCCCCAAAAAAACGCCGTTAAAACAGGTGTAGTTGATTGTTGTTTCAGGGGGTGGCCGGGCCGTTTCCGTTTGAGATTTCGAAGCCCGGAGATTTGATAAGCGCGCGCGCTTCGCGCGTGCAAAAACGCCCGGAACTTTTTGTATCCCGAAAGGTGTACGTCCGTCAAAAATCCCTCAAACAATTTTGCATTGTCTCCGCTTTCAGGAAGCAATGTTCACGACAGCGCGAAAAATGAAATTCGCGAAGCTTGTGCCGTCGTTTTTTCACCCGTCCGCCCACCCCATCCCAACCGCTCCCAAGGGTGCCGGAATTGTCCCTTAAGAATCGCGACCCTTCACGGCCAAATGACGCAGACTGCACTGCGCCAACGGCCTCAAAACAGGCCGGTTTGAGATGTCGGATCCTCCGTCCGCCGTCGTGGCGGAAAGCTAAATGTCCTCTCAGCAGCAGTTTGTCCTCTCAGCAGCAGTCTTTATCTCGTTGTGTTTCTGTTTTTGTGATTGGGCCGAGGTGGTTTTCCTCGTATGCCTCGCGCGGTTTTCCTCCCCTGAGGCTCAATAACCGTTTTCTGTTTGCGCGTTTTGGCAGGTTTTTTGGCGAGTTCGTTATAGTGTTTTCGCGGATTTTAATCGCGCTTTCGGTATTAAAAATCGGCGAAAACGCGAAAACAGAAAACGGTTATTGCGTCTCAGGGTCGTGCGCGTCGCTGTTGCCATTGCGTTCGTATGTGTCGTTTGCCGCAAAAACAGTTGTATCATTGCAGTAAGTCTGGTAGTACATTGCGGATTTGGTGGAAACAGTTGGACCCGCTTTAGGGCAGGTTTAAATTGCTGTTCCTGGAACCCCTGTCGCGCAAGTTTCGCGATTTTAGTCGGGTTTGTTCTGGAGTCTCGAGCAAGTTGCGGCTTTTGGCCGGATATTTGGCGATTTTAGTCGCACTCCCGCCACCGGACATCGCCCGAAACAGGCGAAAACACGACTAAAATTGCGAAAACGAGACCAGAATTGCGATTTTAGTCGTTTTTTCGCCTGTTTTCGGCGGGATCCGGTGGTGGGAGTGCGATTATCGTCGCCAAAAATCAGTCGCAGTTTGGTCGATTTCCGGCAGGCTGCGGTCAAAATCCGCGAAAACCGACTCTGAAATCGCGCCAAAAAAACGGGACCAAAACCTGCATACGTTGCCCTCGGGGGGCTCGACTAACGTAACTTTTGAACCGCCCTATATGTGTGGGTCCCTGGGGACGCGTGTTATTCTATCACAAGTCGTAAATTCCCAGCCAGTATTACGATTATTATGGTTGATCCTGTTTCGAGTCTGCATATTTATTATTACTAGTCCAACCAAAGTTAGTTTGTCGCAAACGTGCGAATGGTTTCGGTTTTCGCCCGGTTTTTGACGGTCGCGTTTTAACATTAACGATTGTGTTTTGGTCGATTTTGGACCGAGTTTCGACAAAAATCCGCCTGCAGTCGGCAGTCAACAAGGAAACCGGCAAAAACGCCCCGCCATTTGCTCTCCTCGATCACACTTTGTAAATTGTTCAGTTTTTTCCCTACGGCATAAGGTGATGAAAATTCGGCTAATTTTACTTGGGTCCCCGAATTAAGATCGCCAGAAACACACCGCAAAAGACCGAAACACGCCAAAAAAATCGCCAAAAACGTGAAAAATCGCGAAAACGCGACCGTAAAGTTAGCCGAGTTTTCAGCGCCCTTATTGCATTGTGTCGGGGCCGTGATTTGTTTGAGCGCAGTAATCAGGAAACCCCCCCCACCCATCCCATCCCAAAATCTCCCAGGTCGGGGGTTCCTGCATTGGCCTTGTGTGTGTCATTTTGGCATCCTGGAAAGGGTTTTTCGCCGTTTTCTGACGAGAAATATTGCTGTTGGAGCGGCAATTCAAA
>Ga0099798_10318_pt1 | contig 16586 bp, 6 predicted proteins | sample Uncmet_Sort29A_1_FD_89870 | JGI IMG/M metagenome (GOLD analysis project Ga0099798, IMG submission 89870) | Marine eukaryotic communities from CALCOFI LINE 67, Pacific Ocean - CN13ID_Sort29A_1 | ecosystem: Environmental > Aquatic > Marine > Oceanic | place: Pacific Ocean: Monterey Bay | collected...
TACATTCATACACGTTTTTCAGCATCTGCACCAGCATGGATCCCACACCGCCGGCGGCTGAATGCACTAGGACGTACTGCCCTTTTTTCGGCCGCGACAAATCAATCGCCATCCACGCCGTCATCGTCACACACGGAAACCCCGCAGCTTTCTCTGGTGATAAATTTGTCGGCAGGGGGTAGACCTGATGCTCGGGCACCTCAACGTGGGAAGAGTACCCCCCAAACATACTGACACCCCACACAATGTCCCCAACTTTACATCGACTAACCGCACTGCCAATCCTCACGACCTCCCCACTAAACTCAAACCCCGGGCAGATCGGAAAGCCCACAAACTTGTTCGCACTGGTATAGAGTCCCCATCGAATGCATATATCTGCGTAGTTAATGCCGGTAAACCACGTTTTCACAACCACCAACTGACTCGACGGGATATTTTGATGCACGATATTAGGGCCGTTGGTAGGAGCATCTTGATCAAACTGCACTAGCTTATCATATCCCCCCGGGGACGTAATTTTTACACACTTGACATCCATAATTAATTAATTTTAAATTTTTTATCCTTTAATTACATTCTTAATTAAATTTTAAATAATTACGAACGTAAACGAACGAGCGAACGCAAAAATCAATCAATTATTATTTTTCACTTTGGAATTTTTAATTTTCAAAACGCCCACACATTTATGCTGACAAAATGTCAAATTATAATGATTAAAAAAATGTATAATTAGTGTGCCAAAAAATTAAAATTTTAAGGTACTGTCGAGCAACAGATGTGAAGCCCTCCGACTGCAGGACTTGGATACCTCTCCCGTACACCTTCGTTTTCGTTTGGGCCTTAACCACCTTAGCGGCCTTGATGGAAGCGGACGACGGCAACCCCTCCTCAACTGCCTGGGACGGATTTCCAAACTGCTCCCCCTCCTATTTGTTTTGTCAAAATTTAAAAAAAGTGAAATGGATGCAGCATTGTAAATCATTGTTGATCAAAATCGCTTCCAGAACGCGTTTTGCGAATTTATTTTGTCATTAATCAAAATATAATTACTTGTCCTTCCACGCCCACTAGCCCGCGATAACGGCTGTAAACCGCATCGAATTCCGGATACTTCTTCGCTCCGGGCATGGTGTTTTGTTTTACTTTTTACTTGCAAAAAAAATGTTCGTAAAATTATTTAATGATCGAAATGAATCTTGTATACTAATTGATTGATTGACGTGATCGTATAATAATGATATCTAATGTTCAAACTAAAATTACTTTCTTACTTTACTAATTATTATAGAAGGGGAGTCGGAACACGCATAAAACACCATGAATTTTCGTAACTTTCCATTGATTATGAATTATTAATTAATAATTTTTGTTGAAATGAATTAATTAATTTGTAAATCACGACACACTTTTCATTTCACAACTGTTTTTCAACTACACTCACAGCAAAAATAATTACCACTCCAACATTTTTCTAATCACACAACACAACTTCTTCACACTGCCATGACAGAAATGGTGTCGAAACGATGTTTATTTAATAATTAATTAATTGTAATTAAGTTGCATATTTTAAAATAATTATTTAAATTGTTTAGTTACTTGGAAAACTGATCCAGTGATCCCCAATAGGATTGCGCCTGGCTCTTATGCACTTTGCCACGCTGTATGTCAATCTTGGCCTGCAACCTAATAGTGATTTTAAAATGTTTCATCAAAATAAATTCGCAAAACGTGTTCTGGAGGCGATTTTGATAAAACATTAATTAAAAATCGGCATGCATTTAACTGTTTTAATGTTTTTTCAAAAAATGTTTTTTCTCCAACTGCCCTTTACGCCTTTCTATTTCTTTTCTCTCTTCCGAAATCTCCATGGCCACCTAGTAGAAAAATTAAAATAAAAAAGTGAAATAGATGACGATTTTTAATTAACTTTTACGTTTGAGGGCGTCAAAATCACGAAATCCTATTTTCAAAACGTGTTCCAGCGTCTAATTTTGAAAATCGTTTTTTTATTTTCACCAACTTTAGATTTCGCTCGGATATCATCGGCATCGTCTATTTTGGAAAACGCTCGCTCCTCGAATCTCATTGCGTCATCATATAATCTTGACATTTGTAGCTCTAACTTACTTAATTTGAACTCTTCAGAGATAGATGGCCTGATTTGAATTTCTTTCGGCTCCGCCACGACCTCACCGAATTGCTCAGTATAGGTCGATCTCTTAGTCTGCGTGGACCGACTCAAACATGCCACCATTTTTATACCAGCAAAAATCAAATACCAACTTTTCATTTTTTGTAAGGCTGCTCACTTGCTGTGCATTTAAAAATTAATTGATTATCTGATTAATTATTACAAAATTTTACGTGATGTGGAAGATGTGACTAATGAATGAATGTATTAGCGTGGAATGAGGAAATAAAATTTAAATAAATTGATTATATGGACCAACGCACTTGTTTTTACGCATGCACACGATAGTTTGTTCACGCATCGTTTTTATCTTAAGTTAATTTTGCTGTTGTAATTATTTTAAAATTGTTTAAGTTTTAAAGCAAGCATGTCACACATCACTATTTTTGTTGCGTAATTAATTAATTACACGTAATTAATTACATGTAATTACACAATACAATAACGAAATTTTACATATTAATTACACAATGTCACTGAACGCTTTTGATTCTTTTATGACTCTTCTGACCTGAGCATTATTGTCAACACAAACATTTTTATTTTTCATTTACTAAATTCTTAGTAAATTTATGCATTACTTCTATTAAATTTTAATTAATGATAGACTAACTATTACATTTGTTGATTTTTACATTTCTACTCTTTCTCGGTTGCTTCATCTTTTAGGGGGTCCACCCCTAGACCTAGAAGACAATTTTAAAAAATAATTTGTGGAGAAATTTAATTAAAATGGCGAATTTTTGCATTTTGAACTACGATTTTAATGCTTGAAACTTTCGAGCATTAAAATCGTAGTTCAAAATGCAAAAATTCGCCATTCGAAAGTCCGATTTCAAATTTCTCCAACTGGCCAACCGCTGCTTGCACTTGGTCAGATCCATTTCAAAGTCCATCAACTTGAACAACACCACCTTCCACAAATCATAACACCAATATGTGAATAGAGACAAAAAAATGTTTGAATTACACATTAATTTCAAAAATTTTATTAAATAATTATTACCATGAGCTGCGGCGCGGCGCTATGCGGCACGTGGCCCGTCAAAAACTCGTGCAATGCCTTTTGTAATTTTTACAAATTTACAATAATTAATATTAATTAATTTTAATAACATTTTTGATAGAATGATGAATGAATTAATTAAATTATTAATTAGTTGTACCGATTCGTCCGGCTCAGAATTTTCTACGAATTGCTGCCGAAACAAACCATACGCTTGGCTCCACAATGTGTCATTCCCTGCCGCGCGCCAGCCTAATGACGTTTTGCATTTTGCATCAAAATAAACTCGCAAAACGTGTTCTGGAATCGATTTTGATCAAAAATTTAATTAAAAATCAGCATCCATTTCACTTTTTTAAAAAAATGTTTCCAACCTGCCTCCCGGCATTCCTGCACTCTGTCCACTAGTCGATCGTACCGCCGCAATAACCTCTGCGGCGCGTCTGTGGCGCCGGACCCTATACTAGTCTGCGTTTTTTCCGTGATAACCGCCGGGAAACCTGACATTTTTAATTTTGTTAATTTAAACGACGTTTAAATTATTAAATTAAAAAATTGTAGATATAATATGTGATCAAATAGTAAGTAGTAAGAGTGTAGTGTGTTGTGTTCGTGTGTTCGTTCGAGACAAAAATCAGTCAATACCATTCATTACTTTCACATTTCTTTCGTACCTTGTTAACGACATCAAACACAAAAGTGTTTGAGAACTCAACATCATTTTCACCATAAGAAATTATCATCATCATCCATTCTTCACATTGCATAAACGAGTTATGTTGTTCACGACCAGCGAAGCGTTATCGTTCACGATTTGTGTTGTATTAATGTTTAACAAAGTGCTCATTAAACATAAAATATATAGGTTATGAGCCCAACGTCAAACGTTGTCGACCTCAAAATTATTTATAACCTCAAAATCATTTCGTACACTATAAATATTTTTCACATACACTAATCATGACAAAATCGTTGTCATTTACATCAAAAGAGTTACAAAAAACAAAAATTAACATTTTCACGTCTCAAAGTTGAACAAAATAATTTTTTCACACAGTAAATGCGTATAAAAACATTGTACAAGTGTTAACAATCTGTCAAAACGTCGCTTTTTTCGTTCAAACAATAGAAAGGTTCATTGTTCTCGACAAATACATTTACAAAAGAATTTTTTCCACCACAAAATGTTTCATGACACCATTCCATTGTCACAACAATCACAACAACATGTCAAAACGTCACATTTTCGTTCCATCGACAAAAAATGATTGTTTATGACGAGTACATCGACAAAAGAATTTTTTCATAACACAAAAATGTTTCACGACACCATTTCATCGTTTCAACAGTCACAAAATCATGTCAAAAATGTCGCATTCTCGTTCAACTGACAAAAGTCCTTGTTTACGACAATTTTACCAACAAAAGAATTTTTCATTTACAATATAATATGACACCATGCTCACGACACCTCAATTTTCATCCAAAAATATTCCATAACACCATTACATCATCACAACGTTTAACAATAAATAAAACCACACGTCGTTTCATGTTCCCACATTATTTAAAACACACATTTGTGTATTCGACTCCATCACAACAAAATAATTTCTCATGTCGCTGTTATATTTTTCATTCGACAAAATATAATTCTGTTCTGACAAATGTTTCTGACACACGTTATCGACATTTTCATCGACAAATAAATTCCCGACATGTCTAACCATCATAATCAAAACGTAATTTTGTTCTGACAAATGTTTCTGACACACGTTATCGACATTTTAATCGACAAATAAATTCCCGACATGTCTAACCATCATAATCAAAACGTAATTTTGTTCTGACAAATGTTTCTGACACACGTTATCGACATTTTAATCGACAAATAAATTCCCGACATGTCTAACCATCACAAACCACATTCATTTCATCTCTCACAATTTTTTCACACGTTCACACAATAATGTCCTGACAAATATCATCGTATTCACACATACAAAATGTATGCACACATACTCATAAATTTTCTAACAATCTTTTACACAATGAAAGTTTACAGACAAAAAACGTTTACGACTACTGTCTCGACATTTCAAATCAATCCATCAACTCGTACAAAATAAATTCGATTTTAAGACAACACATATTTTTCTGTGTTCAAACAACTAAAATCATTTCTCCACAAAATAACAATTTTATCAATATGCCACAAATGTTAATGACTCCACCAATCATTGTAAACAAACCCAACGAAAAGTTTACATGGCATCAAGGATTGGGAAGTAAAGAAAATGCTCGCGAGCACGAACATTTTGTTTATGAATATAATAAAGCCATACAGTTTTGTGAAAACAATGGCACCTATTATTATCAAAATCGCAAAAATTTTAATTTCAACGACATTTATGATGCATTCCCCGATATCAATAATGTAAATTATTGGCATCGGTTGCATTTGCTCCCATTTATCCCACCATTTTTATTATTTCCAATTGAGTACACACAATGTAATGAAAATAAAACGTATGAATGGATCAAATTTTCAGTTGGTCTTCTTGACTAAATTTGTGACACAACAAAATCAAAAATTATTCAGACACTATTTGACACAACAAAATTTCAGAAAATATTAATTGTTCCCACTCTTCGTTCATTGACAATCTATGCATTCCTGGCCAAGTTCTTCAATCGGTCAGAGTAACGTAAAGTCTTTAATCTACTGAATTGCGGCTACGCCAACATTCAAACACTTGAACCAAACAATTCTAAAAACCCAAAATTCGATCATCAACATCATTTTCATATTTTGTTCTTCATTAATTCGTGCACATTTTTCATTTCACCACAAATTTCATATCAAGTTATCAAGCGATCATATCATCAACCATCATCAACCATCAACCCCTTTTCTTTTTGAAACAAATCTTTTATTTTCTTTGTTTGTTCCCTTTACAATTTTAATTCATTTCTGCCAAGAATCGTTACATCTTGGTTCAGCCCTTTCTACATTTTAAAAAGAACTTTTCAAAATTTTTTCTTAAATCAAATACACCAGTTAGTCTACTACATTATTTTTACATAGTCAAAATAATAAGTTACACGAAACAAAATGGTAGTACAAACTAGAAATATGAAAAAGAAAGCAGCTGAACAACAAGCGCAACGCGAGCGCAGGAATTCTGATCGGAACACAGACGCTAATGACACCGGCACCAATCAAAACAAAAACGACGGAGCCGATACATCTAATCAAATCGTTACACTCACACAAGATAATATAAACGTATACGAAATGGGCTTTGTACAGCTACGCCCACATATTTTTAACGATCACAACTTCTATTCAAATTTATGTACAGACAATCAAAACATTGTACCCGCAATGTCACTTAGCTACGACCAAAAAGGCAGACCAGTGACAGCAGTTCTCATTCCATATGCCTTTACTCCATATCTTAACAAAGACATTCTACGCGAACTCTTTCAACCACCAGACGATGTTGGAAACATATCAATGAACGGCGACGTAATCATTACAATACCACTAAATGACGATGAAAAATTTTACACCGACTTTTCAGATAATAAAACAGATTGGTATGGTTTTTCCATGCAACCGCACGACGTAGGTTTTCGTTCATTACTGTATAACTATTTGCACACGTTATACGGAAAAATAATTTACGCCTCCTTCAAGACCCGAACACAAGATATTGTATACAGGCGAGTACATGAACTCACTAACATGGCTAACAATAAAATTGCAGACTACGTACAAAACAATAAAGATTTACAAGTCGAAAGGTTACAGCTAGTTGCTCAAAATCTTAGCTTACAACAACAATTAGATCTCGCCAACAACAGTAATCCAAACGATGATTGGACTGTTGAGAGAACAAATTTAATTAACAATTACACTACAGAAATTACGAATATCACAGCAGAATTTCAAAATTTAAAAACCTCTCTTGATTCTGCTCTCGAATCAGAGATTACAAAAAATTACAATCTCTCTGAACGAGTAAGCAGTAAAGATCAAGAAATTACTACATTAAAATCCCAACTCCAAAACGAAACTTCCTTTCACCACAAGGCAAAATCTGATTATCAAACTATGTACCAAGATAACCTAAAACTACAAAAACACATAACTACAGCTAATATTGATATCAAAAAACTAAATGCAGAAATTAGTGCAAGTAAAATAAGCAGTTCCAGCACAGCTCCAGCAACACAAAATTCTGTCACTATGGAAGCATATGAAGCACTGCAGACAAGCCGAGATCATATCGAAAGTCAACTAAATGACGCACAAGCTGAACTCCTACAACTACGCGATCAAGGCTCTAATACTAATGCACTACAAGAATTGAAATCAAACTTTGACCAACTCCAAGATGACAAATCAGTCGCCGATGCCACCATTACATCCCTCAACACCCATGTCAATAGCCTCACCTCACTTGTTGCCAAACACGAGTCTACAATTCTTAATCTCAATGTCGAAAAAGATGTACATAATGATACAATAGATAAACTTCACGCAAAAGTTAAAAAGTACAATAAAACAAAAACGACTAACAAGGAATTAGAAGAAAAACTCAACAAATTAAAAGAAAAGTTACAACATTCCAAAAAAGTTACTTACAAATCTTCAGAAAAGAGCCCTGACGGTGATGACCCAGATTCATCCTCTTCTTCATCTGATTCAGACAATGATAATAAACGAAACAATAATAAAACGCCCAAACGTGGCAAAACTAAATTACCACCAGTCTCCACCTCAGACGAATCGACTGATGATGAATACCACTCGTCACACGCCAAACACATTAAAAATGTATTACAAAAAACACCTGACAAAGAAACGTTCAAAGAGATTACATTCTCTTCGTTTCTCAAGTCAAACCCAGCAACCAATCCCATGTTATCTATTGAACATTTCGATGATGAAATAGATAATTTGAGTGAGGTTCTCTACAGTGTTAGTCACAGAACTGGTCCAAAATATATATCTAAAGTAATTAAAAAGGCCAGAGAAGAATTCATTAAATGGAACTCGTCTCCTGATGATTCTGAAAATCATAACGCATTAGTTTTAACCAATCCAGATTTCACAAGAAACGAGAAAATCATAGACGATTATGTCTCCAAAAATTTCCTCAATTTTCTTGATGAGGATAATAGAAAAATTATTAAAAGTCGTTACAAGTCGTACACCGATGGTCCAGTACCAGTAGTAGCAATCTTCTTCGAACTATTAAAGTCAAAATTCTTACACATACACCACATGAAATCTACCATGACTCGATCGACACTCAACTTCAAGGTTGACGATTTTAAAAAGATCAACGTCATCATAACCAACTGGCTTAGACGAACCAAAATTGCAGCTACATGGGGGGCCGACACGCAAAAAGTCTCAATGCTTTACGACTCTCTCGCATCCATAATAGATCCTGTGTTGCAAGACCCCCCCAGCATCTTACCAAGAACTGCTGAACGCACCATCGACTCACTACGCACCGAACATCGATTTGAATATCTCAATCCTAAATTTGATGATGACGAAACGCAAGAAGAACAGTTTGCCAGACTACGCAAATATGCTCTTGGCGTAGCCGACGTCCTCGCCGAACATGCAGACAAAGCAAACACCCGCTTGAACAAATCTAAACAAAACAACACAAACAAGGCGATGCTAACTAAATTACAAAATCAAGTCGATACACTTCATAAACAATTACAAGCTAACAACACCACACCACTGAATCAAAATAATCAAGATGGCGATAATGAGAAAGTACTTGTTGTCAATCGTCCCGCAAAGTCCAAGGGCAAAGGACGACAAACAGCCACAACCAACAGCAGTGAGTTTACTTCGTCAAAAACCCTTCGTGAAAACAAGGGACCACCACCACGATCGAAACGAATCTCAGGCACCGTCGACTTCTACAACAGTAATAAAGGCTATGGGTTCATAAAAATAAACCCCGGTCAATTGGAAAAGTCAAAATTAGACAAATTGAAAGACGGCAAAGTTTTTGTACAATACATTGATCTTGCTGAGGCATCATGGCTTAAAACCGGTGATAAAGTCATGTGTGAAATTTGGACCCTGAATGATAAGGGAACCAACCGACACTTCGCTGTTCGCGTCTCAGGTGGCTCTGGCAAGCTCACAGAAATACAGAAAAACATGAAATGTGATGCCTGCAAAAAGTCAGGCCACAACTCCAACTCATGCCCCGAAATACCCACTGGAACCAAAACAGCAGATCCCATCCTCAGTACCTCAATACAATCACCGCCAAAAACGCCAACTGATGAAGAATTATTTCGCCAACTACAACAAATCCCAGATCAACAATACGTGGCCCTCTACAATCCTGATCACCAACGTCCAAACACAACCCTTCACAATTATGACATCACCCTAATGTCAGACTACATTTTCTCAGCCATTCAACAGGTTAACAACATACATAACACACCCAAAATTCTAATGGCCTCCTTGCCAAACCCCTTCAAACGAGACCCCGGTAATAACCAAACGCCATTCTCCAAGAAGATGAAAAAAGACCGTGCATTCAGCCAACTTCTTTCTATGGGTTTCAAAGTTAAACATCATACCGAGCACGATATCAACGTTTGTCTTTTTTACAAACACGACATTCCTCATTCCAGATTCACACCCATTTACATTTGGCTCTATGACACGATCCGCAACCCAAAAGTCTTTGTCGAAGTTTGTGACGATAATGAACTTCTCGCACAAGACGTCTTCGCCCAAGACTACGTACAAATTCTTGACGAATTATACCGCGACAACCCTGTCGAATACACCATCGTTCGCAACACATCTGTACGATGCATTCCTGCAAATCACACCTTTAACACACCAGCTAGCTTTGTCCTCATACGTGAACGACCTGACCATTGCCTCTCCCTTATCTCTCCAAACGACCTACGATATCCAAACAACAATTTGAAAGGCAACATGCCATCCGTTACAACTTTGTCATGCGTTCAAGATAACATCAATGCAATGATTCGGCCTTCAATTTTCTCCCTTCCTCATCAAACAAATCTTTTGGTCGAAAATCTAATCGATACTAATGCACAAAAATCCCTCGCCACATACGAACATATATATGACAATTTCTCTTTCTCTCGCTTTGCCTACCAACCGCAACCAGGCGTTGATGCTACCAACGTTATCAAACGAACTCTCATCGAAAACGTTATTCCTTATCCTTTATTAAACGATTTTCGTCAAGTAGACGCTATTGTATCTATACATGGCTTAAAATTCGCTGGATTTGATTTCTACAATAACGTCCTCGTTGACCGACACTCCGGTAATTCACAAAGCCCAACCGTAATTGCCATATGGACAGCAAGAACCTTACGCGGATACACCTGGGTATTCCTATCCAAAGGCAGACTCGTCGTTTGGCAAGAAACAACCCGACAACCAAATAAAGAATTCAACAAAGTCTTCAAACATATACGTAAACATCTTAGCATCATCGTTATCCGTAGACACATTCGTAATTCCTTTGAAGATGCACTTCAGCTCCTTGACTCGCGATATCAGGAAGCTCTACAAGATCATATCCACGGAATTTTCTTCGTTCTGCCAAACATCTTCGCTTACCACTCACTTGGTACCGTTCACAAATATCAGACATTGTCGGAAATACAAGACTCCAGAACCCACATCATCCGAATCCCACAACTTATGACCTATATTGACGCTATCAATGATAAACGAAGACAATTTCTTGAAACGATCGACGACCAACAACAAAACTATGCACCATATCCCGAACCCCAAATCGTCGACATACACTCCTTCATCTCAGGAATTCCCAACACCCTTATGTGTCAGCAAAGCACCAACAACCAAATCAGAACACCAGAACTTGCCCCTCGGGACACGTTCCCTTTCAACAATGAAACGCTAAGTCACAGCTCTCTCACCTCCTCATGCAACTCCAACAACGAACAGCTCTTCTCTCTCATGGCTAACAATGAACCAGCCATTCCCAATGATGTCTGCATATTCGACACCGGCACCGCCATCCTCATCAACAACATATCCAAACCTTCCGAAACTGACAGGATATTACACACTGTCCTTGTCCAAGGTGCTGGACGATCTCCGGAACAAGCCGTACCCACCCACATCTATTCCGACGCACAAGCACGTACCTCCAACATGCCCAGCTGTGTAAACGGCCTTGCGTGTTCTTTAACCAATCGATGCTTTGCGTGGATCCAAAACAACGACAACCCGCTCTTCGGCAAACTTCCCGAGCATCACCTTGCGACCATCTCCAAGCTTCTGTCCACACAGAACAATCTCAACAAAAGTCCTCTTGTCAACAACGTCCCAACAACACTTGATGGCGCCGTCCTTGACTCAGGCGCATCTTGCGCAGTACGGCTACCATATGACGGCATGCAAATTGCTGACTACGGTTTTGTTGAAGGATTTGGAGGCCACATCGAAAAATTGCAGAAAACAACATCAAACGAATATATTACTAACACAGGGATACCACTGATTCCATTACATAAAATGGCAAACGTCGGCTATTCTTTCATATGGCTCCCCGGAAACACGCAACCTGTATATGGCCGCCTTGATCCTGAATCCCTACAAACTATTAACAACATTTTACACCAATCCAACAACATGCACAAATTAGTAACAAATAAAGGCCTACCAATCGTCCCCACCGAAACCGCAAAAAACATCTTCTCTGAAATTGCAGAAAATCACACCGATGCCGTTTTGAAAACTATCAATATTACTCCACCTAAACCAACATATAAATCCATTGTAAAAAACAACGGCTACTTGTTCCTCGCCAGCGACCTCCCCGAAGTCTGGAAGGATCTGATTATTCAAGCGGCCCTACCCCGCAACGACCTTGACGTTGATTACATCATGATACAAGCTCTTCCAACAACGCTCACAAACGGACACGGAAGATTTGTCATCGACAGCGAACACAACATCATCGGCGATCCCACACCTACAGACCCAAAACGAAAACTTACAATCAAAACTACCAATATGGACCGTATAACTTTATGCTACAAAGACAACACTATCCAAAATATCCTATACGACACAGTCCCCAAACATGAACACGCCGAAACAGCAGTACTTCCTCAACAATCCGACCTCACCATTACCCTCCTCAAGAAGATCCCTGAGGCTGCCCTGCAAGCTGTCGACCAGAAACCAGTCTACCATCGCAATCACCCTTACGATATTCGTAAAGTCGTAAAAAATATCACATGGTACCTACGTCACAATAAACATGCATATGTTGACACCGACGGTTCTATCTCTCGTGAAAAACTATCCGAAGAATACCCAGAATTACGTACTAACTCCATCTGGTTCCAACTCCCGACAATGTCAGGTGGACGCCTGCTCCTTGTTGGAAATGACAAAATCCGTGCTGTCAACGGCCACTCTAGATGCCTTGACATCAACGAAAAACAACTCTTCGGCGAAGTCCCCACCGAAAATCTACCACTGATTTTAATTCATACCACCGACCGCCGTAACATCAAATCCATTATGCAATCAGGTTTGGATAGAGCTGACCGCTACCATATTCATTTCTCTAACAGAGAACGCGCCAGCACCAGCTGGATTCGCACCAATGACAACATGACAGACCTCTTAATCAAACCACATGATCTCATTCAAAACGACTTTATGATATTAAGACCCCTTTGCAACAGTCGTCAAGGCATGTATATGGTTCGCCACCGCACTAACCCAACCACGCCTATCCCTCCTTCTTGCATTCTCTTCAAGCACAATCTACACAATTATGAACAGCTACCATGCGACCCCCAACACCACGTTTTCACAACATTCTGCCCACACGAATGGACGCTCGCAGCATCCGACAAAACATCATCCGAAGTTAGACTCTCCGACGCAGTCGACTACGTCAGCGAACTTTTCATACAAACAATCCGCGATCATGATCGTTCCAAATTTGACAAAGCTAATGCCTCACGCCACACAGACACCACAGTTGCTAGCCAAGCTACACAACACGACGACCCGCATAGGTTCCATTACCCTCGCAAACCAGATTGCCCGATCTGTCAACAAGCCAACCTATACGACAGCCACCATAAGCGAAGCAACAAGTCTGTCCGTCTCGGCACACTAGCCATTGACCTCTGCTTTGGCCCCGTCAATCCCGTTCTTGTTATGGTTGACGTCAGCAACCAAAGACAGAAAAAGTCAAAAGACCCACCACCTAAAACTATTCATGCCAAGGAAATCAAAAGTCAACTTTCTCACCACATTAGACAGGCCGTACTATCAGCACTTTTCGAAGTACAATATTTATATAAAATCGACCCAGTCAGACGCATACACATGGATTGCGCACCAGAATTTCACGACGTAAACCGAACCCTAATCACCGAACACTTCATTCACATCACCCGTACCCAAGGTTATGACAGCTCCTCAAATGGAGCGGCAGAGTCTGCTATTGGATTATTAAAAGCAACAGCAAGATCTTCTTTACTCCAATCAAAACTCAATGACAAATTTTGGGGAAAAGCCATGGTCCATGCTGCCTTCGCCATTTCATTCACCAGTCGAAAGAAAAAAGATTTACAAAACGTAAAAGACAATATACATAAAATTCAACCTTTTGGTTCATTATGCAATGTCACTAGAGGACGTAAACATTATGAAGGCCAAAACAAATCTATTGTACCACGTGGCAGACTCGCCATTTATTGTCACCCTAGTACCGAAATTTTTGGACAACATGTCATTTCAGTATCTACTTCCGACACTAACAACCCTTCCTCCAACATGAAACCCGTGAAAGCAGAACATCTTGATGAAACTCTTACAGCCGTTCCTATCTTAGACGCCGGCAACTACATCTTCCCCAGCATTTACAATGTCACCGGCAAAATTTCACATCTCAAAGACAACACCGAGATCATGATACAATGCAAGATATGTTGCAAATTCCGTGCAATACAACGCAAACTACTCTCAAAGTTTCAGACGAAAACTGGTTTTACCTGTAACATGCTAACCGACACCATCTGTGATGACCCGCAAGACACACCAGGAAAAAACCAAACCATCAAACCTCCCACACCCCACGGACGGTTTAAACAAGCTCTCCCTAAAGCCAAAGGCCGACCCAAAAATTCCAAGAACAAAATCAAAACTTCCTACCCCACTATCCAAGATGAAATTGGTCACAAACTGGGCCGCAACAGAATTAATTTCTCTTACATTCCCACTAACTATGACTATCAATCCATCTTGTTCTCTCATCAGTCTCCCTTGTACGACTCTGACGATGAACCTTCCCCCATCTCTGGTTTCGCAAATGCCGTATCCAACCTCTACAACAACCCTGACATTCCAATAACCGGCGATTTCTTTATGAACCCCTCCGACCGCGCCTTTGTCTACAAAGAACTTGGTGTTGGTCCCGGCCGTGACATCGTCGGCTCTTCCGCTCATGACGAAGCCATGGATAAAGAAATCGGAAAATATATTCAAGCTAAAGCTCTCGCCTCTCCTAAAAATGTTTCTGAGCTTCAAGAAAATGACGTCATTTTTCACGCACACTGCCTCTTCGGTCTAAAACATTACGAACTCGATGAGGCACTCCAACTCGCCAAAGCACGACTCGTTATCGGCGGACACATAGGGTTTGACAAATTTGGAAAAGTTGTATACACCAGTCAATCCTCCAACGCTGATTTCTGGGCACCCACTGCCCCCCTTGCAGCTCTACGTCTTGCCGCAGCCTGTGCTGCCCTCAATAATTTTCATATATCTACAGTGGACCTCAGTCAAGCATATCTCCAATCTCTATTAGGAACCTCTCGCATTTATATCCGTCTACCTGAAAACATTTACCCCTGGCTCCCTGACGAGTTCAAACAAAAAATTAAAGAACTCAATGCACCACCAAATCAAATTGTATTTCAAGCTCTTGCAGCCCTATACGGACTAAATCGCTCTGGATATGACTATACCCAAGCGCTCCATACTTGGCTTCAATCCAAAGGTTGGTCCCCCCTCGATCGAGACCGTGCATCCTTCACCAAAGTCATCGACAACATGCGCGTCATCTTGGTAACATATGTAGACGATTTAATTGTCGTCGCTCCCACCAACGACCACACTAAAATATGGGATGAAATACTTGGCAAAGCTCCCGGACAAAAACAAAGATGGATAGCTGATCCACCTGAATATCTAACCCAAGACAAATCTATTCGCTATCTTGGAATTGTAATTTCTCAGTCATCTGACGGCACCATTTACTTAGACCAAAATGAATATTGCGAAAGCATAGTTGCCGAATATGAGCGACGAGCCAACACCACCATTCACTCCAGGAAAACTATGCCTTCTTTTTCCACAGAAATATTTCATCCCATGCTTTACTCCACTGACGATTTTCTTCATCAACATATACCAGACCATCCTGAGGTTCCTACATCGCATCCTGATCATTTATTTGGTGCCCGCAAATCCAAAAAAGACGAATCCAATCCACAAAACATCGCTCACAGCATCATTGGCATGCTTATGTATCTCTCTCGCGGAACACGCCCTGACCTTGCATGGGCCGTTCAACGCATGGCCGAGAAAATTCACATTTGGGATTCCGATGACGCAAAAAATCTTGAACATCTCCTAGGCTATATGAAACACATCCAATGCAAGCTTCATTACCCTCGCGTCACCACTCCTCCACTAATGTCACCTCGTCTTCTCGCCTTCTCTGACAGCAACTACCTTAGCCCTGTCAGCCGCAGTGGATATCTCCTTACTCTTCTCACCAGCACCAAGAATTCCCACACATGTTATATTTTGGATTGGACCAGTAAAAAACAAAAATACACCTCACTAAGCACCGGGCAAGCAGAGACAGTCGCTATGACACATTCTGTTCGATCAGTCGACGATGCACTACAAGACACATCTCTTATCGTTCCCCATGCATTTGTAGATGATTTCTCCAAATACTATGTATGCGCCGTTGACGCCACAGCAGCCATAGCCGCGGTGCGTCGCGGATGGAGCAAAACATTATCCAATGCATCACGCGTAGTTGGATGCAGCATCGCCTGGCTACATCAACAAGCACTCACAGGCCGTTGCCGCCTCAAATACGAACCAGGTACCTCTAATCCCTCCGACGCTCTAACGAAACTCATCACCCCTAAACACGTTATATACTCCTTTATGAATACCAAAGTCGGTGATGAACCATGGAGAATCGCCAACCCTGCACGCACTGACGCCACCCATAATTACCCCCTATCTGTCCA
>Ga0099798_10319_pt1 | contig 16558 bp, 18 predicted proteins | sample Uncmet_Sort29A_1_FD_89870 | JGI IMG/M metagenome (GOLD analysis project Ga0099798, IMG submission 89870) | Marine eukaryotic communities from CALCOFI LINE 67, Pacific Ocean - CN13ID_Sort29A_1 | ecosystem: Environmental > Aquatic > Marine > Oceanic | place: Pacific Ocean: Monterey Bay | collected...
GCCATGTTTGAACGAAATTTTCACGCAGATACTATACAAGGTTTTCAAAAACCACGTGCCAACATCGTTCTCTCTGTCGCGTTAGTATTTTCGGCTCGGACGATCTCTTCCACAAGTGAGGCGCAATTTTTCCGCGGTCTACAGGGAATTTCAGAATGTTTTACATGTTTTACGGTTGGGGTTTTCCAGAGAGTGGGTCTCAAAAAGTGTGCAAACCCTTAGGTCTCTGCATCGTGTCGATAGTATGCAGAGCAAAAGAAAGCAAATCGTGGGCAGGCGATGCACGCTCCGGACACCTGGTTTGGATCGAAAAAAGTGCAAATGAGCAAATCACCAGGGAATCCGAGAGGTTTGACCAAAGTGAAAACTCCAGAAGGACTTTTGTGCCCAGTGCAAAGTTCTTCGGCATAACGGGTCGGTTTTCTGCGTCACAACCCTCGTTGGTTCTTCTCAGCCGTCGTTCTCAAGATCCTGGCCGCGCTGATGTACTTCAGGTGCTTCTGGACTGTTTTTCCATCCTCGCTACTCTGGAAAACGTTGGCCCAGGACATGGATCGGCCTTCGAGACAGCGCCACCGAGTAATCGTTCCAAAACTGGCGATTTTTTTGTTTTCACCCGGAATGTCCAGCCCCGACTCCGCGGCAGTGCGCCAAACTCGAACCATGACTTTGTCGCGTTTACCAGGGCGCCACGATCTCCAAATCAGGTTGATCCTCGGAAGCCTCACCTTGTGTGTTTTTTGTTGGAACAGAAAGGAGCGCGATGGATCGGGTACCCCGGGCTCCCCTCAGTTGAGAAGTTCCCTGCGGGGCGGTTTAGGTGGTCAGATTGCTCATCCACGAGTTAATGGTCGGATTGTTGTTCCTTTTGGGCGCGATTTGCGGCCCGGACACGCGAGGTGCGCGAAAGTCTGGCACGCTAGTCGAAACTCTCTTTGCAGAGGTGTTTTTCTGGTACAAAAATCTGACGATCCTCCCGAGTTTCGATTTTTCAAGGCTGGCCGTTCTGACCGAAATGCTGGTAAGGGAAAACCAGGGGCGAAACCGCCGTCCCAGCCGACGTTCCAAGCCATGCTCTACACTATCTTCGGAATGACAAACTTCAACGGTTTGTGACACATGGCGTTGCTACGCTGAATCCGTTTTTGTGGTTCCACAGAGGGCGGTACGCTGTGCTTCAAAATCAGACGCGGTGAATTCGACACCAGTTTTAATACCACCCCTTGACCACTTTGCTGAGCGAGTTGAGGTGCGGCGGCGCGCCCCGTTCTCTCGATGACCCCCACAGGCCTTCCTCATTATTGGTATCGAAAAGTTCAAAACGGTTGAGCTTCGTTTTCGGTGTTCAGCTCTTGGCTTTACCATTCTAACCATCGTACGTAAGAAAAGCAAAACCCCGTGTTTTTGTCAAGTGGATTTTTCAAGTGCATTTTTTCTCTCGACAGACGATAGACCCCGCCGCGTTCAACACGGGCCAGCTTTCTGGGTTTGTTTTCCACTGAACCGAAGAGACTCGCAAACCCGCAGAAACATCGCTTTTGGGTACATTTTGCTGGCTGTCCTGTTGCAAAAAGTTTCGCAGTTTTATGATCGTGGTGCGCAAGCGTCACGCAAAGGCGAGTTTGCCCGTCTCAGTTCCTGATGAAAATGCTTGTGGTACACACTTCCTTGTGGAATGGATCCGGGAGTCTGGTCAGTTTGATGTCGAGGTCGTCGACGAGGAATACCACGCAATGAAGAAATCCTACGTACCGTCGACCAAACTCAGACCCCCTGAAATCTTCCTCCAAAAATCAGCTGCGAGGCCAGGTTGGCCGTCCAAAGCCCGGTCGAAGCTGTTTTTTTTTCCAGGCGTGGATGATTGTCGTGGGGTTTCTCTGCTGCGGGTTGTCGATGGTACGGAAAAGCGGGGCTACCAGCCCAGGAGCTTGCTATTTTCAGATGGGCGCCGGCGCGGGATCGTTGATCATTTTGGTGTGCAAAAACATGCCACACGTTTTCTGCGACCTCAGGCAACGGAATGCACCGACCATGGGGACAACCCGGAGGCTGGCGGCGACGAAGTGAGCACTCTTGGGGTTTTGCGGGCGAAATTTGGTCATGGGGCTCCATTCTTGGGGTTTGCGGAGTGCTGGTCGAAAAGGTCGCCCCATTCTCACCGCAAGGATTTTTCGTTTTTTTCAGGGCCATGGCCGCCGTCGGCTGATCGATGACTACAGGTTTTTGGGGTGTTTCCGGGCGCAATTTGCGCTTTCAGCGACGGGGATGTTGCCCTCACGTGGGAAGCCACGAAGAAGGAGGAGTTTTCCCTGCCCGTGAGAAGACGGAGTACGCCCAATTCTGGGTTCCAGTTTTTTTCGGAAATCTCGTATGTGTGGGGGTGGAAGAAAAGTAGCTTTTGTGTTGGTAGCGGGGTTCTAGATAGTATTATTGTTCCATTCCAGGGCTGGAAAATTTCACGAAAATAAAGTGAAAAAACCGCTTTTTGGCAGACGACGACGAGGGGTCGGAGGAGGATCTCTGGTAAGTGAAATCCGAAAGTCCGATCGATACAGGAATCATGTGCAGTTTCATCGAAAATCCGGAAAAATCCGAGGTGGGTGGATTTTCTGCCGGACCGCTGGTTTCGCCCAGGACCTGTTCGCTTTTGGTAACACCCGCACCTTCCCGCATCGTGGGCCGCTCAGGGCTCGCACTGTGCATTATCGCTGAAGGTGTCCGCGAGCCACGGTTTTTTGGAGTTTTTCTACAGGAGTCGAAAGACTGTACGCGCTGCTGGACAGTCGTTTGTTTGAGACGTTTTTTGTAGAATGCATGGAGCCGATGTTGAGGAGTTTCCATACGCCCTCCAGCTTTGGTGGACGCAAGTCGCCACCCTCGTGCGTTTCCTTTCCATCCTCTGCCATGTCCATTTTGTCAGTTTGTGGGAGGAATTCTCGTTCGTCACCACAATGCACCCCAATCTTGGTCTCTCAGATCCTCGTTTTGCACTACGGCCTTGGAATTCCTCCCGGGGGACTGCTTGTTTGGGGCTTTTGCTTGGTGCGTGGCTCTCACTACGAGAATCGGACTTTTTTTTGGTTTTTTGTGGAAGGACTTTTTTTTTTGTTTTTAGAAAAAAGTGTTTGCTTTGAAAACCCATTTTCGCCTAGATGCTCTTTCTCGGTGCGATGGCACCTTCTCGAAAACGGCCCACCTGCCGTTCCCAGTCATTCTCAACCTGGCCGACGAGATTATCGGTGCCCCCCAGAGCGGCAGGCCGTGAGGAGTTTTCAGAGTCGTGCATTGTGGCCTTTTCAAAGTGTACGCCAGCATAACCAGAAAGTCTGGTTCGACTGCCCGTTTCCCAGCTGACACGAGTTACTCTCAGGTAAATCCAACTCAAGTTTTTCTCGTAGAATTCTGCGTCTCCACAGATTGACGAGGACCTGCCTTCAGGGACGAACAACGCCAAAACCTCGGACGGGTTCGCCGGGGGCCGACGTGACCCGCCCACCGTTTTCCTCGTGTTTTAGGCTTCTTCAGTACGGCTCCACCCCTTGAAAAATGAAGGCGCGGTTTTTTTCCAGCCTCACCAGCTTAAAAGACGTTAGATTAACGATCGTACCGGTCCAAGTCGCCTCCTCTTTTTTCAAATCCGCAGCAGGACAAAAAATACGTCCTTGCTGATGACCAAAAGGTCGGCTCTCGCCGCGGCTCCCTCTATGATTGTCGAATCTTCACCCCCACCCCCAACAGGAGAACCTCGCCGAGGCAGGAGGAAGCCACGTAATTCGATTCTTGTTCCCTGCTGCCTCAATTCTTGAACGCGTTTTGCTTGAGCTCGGCTGCACAGAACCCTAACATTCCAATCGAGGTATTACACGTGAAAATTACCTAGCCACGCCCACGGTTGAGCTTCTCACAGCGTCAAACTAGCCACGCCCACGGTTGAGTCTGAAAGCGTTCAGTGGTTAAAATTTTGCATTCAGGCTGGGCCAAGGACGGGTTCTTCCAGGTTTTCCAACCACGATACAATTTTTTTGAAAGTCTTGCGAATGAACAGGACGTTACGATCCGTAACGATGAGCTGGTTCTCCCCAATTTTCGGCTGCCCAGACTTTGAAACACTTTTTAGATTGAGGGCGGGCACGTCGAGCCGGTTTGAAAACCCCGAAAAAGAGGGTCCCCTGTGATCTTCGGAAAACAGAGACGAGTCCACACCACGGAACTTTTTTCCAGAGACGAGTCCACACCACGGAACTTTTCTTCGGTTCGAGTTTCACCAAATTGGGAAGAGCCGTTGTTGGCCAGATTTGGTCTTCGCGTGCGAAATTTGTTCACAAATGGGGTCCACGAGAACTTCCCAGCGCGATCATCAAAAAGGTCCCGTTTTTCATTTCAATCGGGGGTTTTCAAGTCCGTTTGTTCCACAGCTGAATTTCTTCTTCACGGAAACTGACCTTGGGTGGAATGAGTACTTGCAGGTGGGAGCAATTCTGGGTAGGGTCAAAAAGGGGGAAAAAATGCACTTGGACAAAAACAGGTGCAAAATTGCACTTGACAAAAACACGTGGAAAAAGACGTCGAAAAAGGAGTAGCAGAAGAGCGGAATTTCAGTACTTCACCGCGACCTGTGCGGTCTTCTCTGGCGGCAAAAACACACCTTTCAGATTTCTTCTGGATGAGCAACACGTGAATCTCGCCAGCTCTTTGGTCACTTCTTTCTTCCAGGTATTACTCAAGCATTTTCGGTCCGGCCCCAAATCGTGAAGAAAATATTTTTCGGACACAGGCAACGACGATTTGTTCCACAAGTTCGGAAATTTCATCTCCGTTTAACGCCGCTGGTTTCCTTCCAGGCTTTTTTACGCTGGGTTCTCGATTTGTATCGTGTATCTCGCGTGCTTCCAGAGGTATTTTTCTCCGGTTTGGTAGTACAAAATCTTTGCAAACAGTGGAGGTTGGGAAGGTGTGCAAAAATCGGCCTTGGTGTGACTTGACACGAAAATCCAGGGACGGGCGAAAACGGTTATGCGGAGGAGTATGGAATTGTCGGTGGGTTGCGCAGTTTTCAGCAATCAAGACTTGCTTCGTCTCAGCCGGAATTCTTCGCGTGAGTTTTCAGAGATTTTCATTTTGTAAGAGTGGGTTTTCAGGTTCTGACAATGGGTGTCTACGTCCGATGCTACTACAACCTGTAAAGTTTTTTTCCCCTTGGATCATAAATCATCTTGGAACGCACTCAGCTATAACAAGTTTACGAGCAAGGACTCGGAAGAGGGTGACAAGAAAAACGCGATCGTCTAATCCCCTGTCAGGAACCGAGATCTCCAAAACTGAGCGAAAAGCAATGACGTGAGTATTCAAAAACTCAGAAAAAACACGAATAACTTCAGATGCCTCTAACCCAAACCCTAACTCTATCCCTAACCCTAACCCTAACCCTAACACTAACTCTATCCCTAACACTAACCCTAACCCTAACACTGACCCTAACCTAGGGTAAGATTAGGGTTAGTTTAGGATTGGTGTCAGGGTTAGGGTCAGGGTTGGGGTTGGGGTTAGGGTTAGGGTTGGCGGGTAGGGTTAGGGTTAGGAATGGGGTTAGGAGTTTGTTAGGGTGACGACTTTGTTATTTATTGCGAAAACAGCAAGATGCAATACTGTACGTCAAAACAACTTGCCCGAAGGAAAAAACGAATGTGTGCTCAGTCATTCTTCGGGACATGCTCGGAGCACTGCTCTGGTCCGATTTTGGGGCAAGTCCCGAAGTGCCAGAATTTTCCGTATCCAGGTTTTTCGGAGCCTACTACGATTCGTCCCGACCCCTCGTCTTTTGGGTCGTACGTCGGTTTTCTCGCGTTTTTCGGCGGCTGGAAAAACGTTGGACGTTTTTGCAGGCCTCCTCCCTTGACGTATGTTGACTTCGCTTGAGTTTTTCTTTTTCCCCAATCACGCCCTTTCAAAAAGTTTCAATGTCCGTGCTCATAGAAACTTCTCCTCTAAAAACGTGCACCTTTCAGAAACTTCCGTAATTTTCACTCGATCGGGAAAATGGAGCAACACGAAATCACCCAAATTTTCTCTGTTTTCCGGCCGGGAACTTACAGACATTTTTTTTCTTGGGCGTGCTCAAAAAATACATGAGAATAAGCCGAGGGGGGTTCTCGTCTCTTCTAAGGTCGTGTCACTCATCGTTTTCGGTGAGAAGGAAACCTGAAACATAGTCATCCCGTTCCTCTCTCCAGGAATCGTCGATTCCAAGGATCTCATCCGGTCTCTTCCGCCCCCACGGGAGTGTTTCGTTTTCCAGTCCACCGTTGGAACACTTTGTACGGGAAATTTCACGACTGCGATTTTGAACGCGTTTTCCAGGTCGAGCGGATCGAAGCATTTACCGTTGGGATTTCGAGTGGAAACGTGTTTTCAGCTAATCGTGCTCGGATTTTCCATCGACGGTACGGGGCCCAATTTCGAGTGTTGTGAACGTTTTCAGGAATCGCGCTCAATCCGCAAGCTTCACAGGGTAATAATTAATACACAAAAAGCGACAGGAAAACAAAAACGATCAGATCCGGCTGCGATTTACGAATGTGCCTAGCCTTTTCGGACGTTGCTTAGAATTTTTGCTCACGACCCAGGTGGAGCAATGGGTTTTCTGATCGTGTACGTTTTGACAAAGAAAAAATCCCAAAATGCTGGTTTTCTCGAACAGCTTCTTTATCAAAGTATGAACGCCCGCGGTTTCGTTTCCATATGCTCTGATACTCACAGCTGCTTCACTTCGACTGCGAAGGTTTTCAACCACCCGAAACAGAGGGAGCTGTTCACAGTATTTGACGAAGGTATCCCGCTTCCGAAAAACCAGCCGAAAATAGACGCTGTTCAGAAAACCACGCGATGTCCCGTCACTCCAAGGTACAACCCGCGTTTTTGTGAAACCCGTCGTCTTTTCCAAGCACAAAATGTGGTACCGCGTTCTGTTTTTGTGTGAAACTCGTCTGCTGCTTCCAGGGGACTGTTTTGGATGATCCTGAGCGGCGTCTGCTGCTGCGGGATTAGTCTGGTATCCTTGTCTCCACGGCCAAAAACCGTTGTCTCGCGCTAGGTCGGAGCGGGTTCTCGAAAACTGCCTTCTGTAGAAGACTGCCCCCCGTCCACAGGCTCCGAAGCCATCGCCCTCGAGCTCAGAGTGGCAGGACACGGAATCGAAGTAAGATTTCCAAAGAAAGGACGGGCGCCTCATGGAAGAGAAACCCTCACCACAGGAAGAGATTTCACGGATTTACTCCTACGGTTCGCGGACGAGTTTTTTTTCCGCTTCGAAAACCCTTCCGTTTTTTGCACAGGCATCGGTATCATTCTGATCAGCGAGGTGTGAGGATCGCAAGCCAAACTATCGCATCTCCTCCTACCTAGAGCGCGCTTCGATTTTGCCACACCCCCGCCTACGGTCTCGATTTTCAACCGGCTCGATTTTCCAACGCTCGTCGCAGAGGACTTTTACGGGGCCAAGTTCCTTTTTTGGTTCGCGCGCGTTTCGAGTCAATTCAGACGGCTGGGGTTTCACGCAGGTTCCAACTCTTCATGCAGATTTTGTACGTTGTGTGAACTCTGCATGGCGCCGAAAGTTTCGTCTCAGCGCGGGCATTCTCGTTTTTATCCTCAACGACAACCTGTCTGACAAGCCGTCCTGGTAGGCCCAGTCATGTTTTTTTTCGAAGCGGAAACCCGTTTGGGTTTTTGGGGAAAAAATCTTTTGTATTTTTGAAAGATGTTGGTTTGGATTTTTTCAGGTCAAGGCACCAGATGTGAGCCTCGAACCGTCACGAACAGACCATCCTTGCAGGACGTACTACACAATAATCGTTAGCGCCGCGCTTTGACAAAACTAACGGTTGTGAAAAATTGCAGCTTGGGGTGATTGTGGTGCGAGTCGAGTTTTTTTCTCCGAACACTGTCAAACCTCCTCAGGTCATCAATTTTATCGACGAGTTTCTCGAGCGAAATGAGCTGGGCTCGGACGGTGAAAGCCTCACCGACCAGTTCGACAAGGTCCACTCCAGAGGAAAAAATAGATGTCTCGTCAATACCGAAAATGCGCAAGGTGACAAATTTCAGGTTCTCGGCCGTGAGAAGGAAATCGCGGCCGCTGCGGCCTCGCTCGAAGTGGTAACCGTTTGTTTTTGTTTTCCACAAAGAAGAAGCAGGGAGTTTTCCAGCAAAACAACCTGGTAACCAACCATTTGCCGTTCCGTGAACAACCCAAGGGTCCAGATGAGCCGTGCAGTTCGTTTTTTTCGTCGCGCCGCGTGGCGCATGCTGTACCAAAATCGCGTTTAACCCAGGAACCAAGTATGTGCCCCAAGCAAATTGTCGGCTAATCGGTGGGTTTGCCCTTCCAGCGAGCATGTAAGAGATTTCAAAACATGACGCGTCGGAAGCGCGTTTGCGCAGCGGGATTGTCCAGGAAGAGAACATGGAGCCGTCACAGGAAGTCCGTTTAAAAAACAACTAGACCTTTCGTGTGGAGCCTTCGTGGAACATAACCAAACCAAACACTTTGAAAGAAGGATTGAAAATTTGTCCTAAAACATTCGAGCTATTATGTCTCGGGAAAAGAGAACATGAAGGATGAGATCGAAAATTATTTTTTCTTACTCAAGGCTCAAGACTGAAACCTGGTCCCCTTTGGGCTCGGTGGAACCAAACCAAACACTTCTCCGGCCCAACCTCCTTTGTTTTTTTTTGTCTAGGACCAGAACGTCAGGGTGCAGAAAAAATCGCAAACCCCGGAGCATGGCCTTTCGCAGGATGAGATTGGAATGGAGGAGCTGAAGCCAATGAGCTTCCAGGAGGAAGATGAGGAGGAGATGCCCCCAGACGATCTTGACTTCGCACCGGTCGTGGCAGAAAAGGCCCCAGACGCGAGCAAGATCCTCCAACCCGACGACCCCCAGGTCCGGCCTCTGACTTTTTTTTGGTTGGCAACTCAACGGGCAACGGTCAAAAACCCTCTTGGTTGAAGATGTTTGTGACCGCATTCGAGAGTTTTTTTGCCTCTTGGTTAAAAAAAGGCTCAGCAAAAACCCTTGGTCTTCAAACGACAGGCGGAGGACACAGAGAAGCACGGTGAGCCCCCGTATAATTCGCAGACCTGATCCCGTTTTTCTGCCGGAAGCAGACAAAACCGCGCTGGAAGCGTGAACGCGAACGCGCGAATTTCGAGCCGTCCGCAGTGTCTGTTTTTTCCAGTGGAAATCCGCGCACAGTAGTCCTTTCTTTTCCAGTGGACCAGCCCAAGCGTGAGTGGACGCCCCGACGAGAAGCCGACCTGACTCAGCCCGTGACGCTTGACTCGCACGGCAGCTGACCCTATCAAAACAAGACACAAAACAAAAAGAAAAAGAGCAAAATCCCAAACAAAATTGTCAACCACCCGCTGTACTACTGACTTTAACGCGTTTTGAGCGTGCCGTTTAAAATTAAGGGGGGACCCGATGCTCACGCTGCGCGTCTTCGAGTGGCTTTGGTGGTTTTTTCCGGTGTTACTGTTCGGTGCGTTAACCTCCGGTGTTCGCCTTTTCACATTCAGGCGAGGATGTGTGCGGTGCGCTCGGCGGGGCGAACGTCCAGAAATCGTTCTTGTAACCAGACGCCGACGAACCGCATGCTGGCGCTGAAGGTTTTTCATCCCTTGTCTACGACGTTTTTTGTTTGCGGCTCCCTCAGACTGGAAACCCGGTTGTGTTGGGCCAAGGCGACCTGAACTTCCTGACTCGCAGAGGACGATATCCCAGGTCTTCTATTTCTGGCGAGGCGTTCGAAGCACGGTCATTCTTAGACGTCGGCTGCTCTTTTCCGAAGCTGACCTGGGTAAAAAAATCCTGGGAAAAACCAGTCACAAAATCCTTTCCCCCAGGATGCGCCCTGGGAGGAATTCGAGCCGTACTTCAACGCACAGCAGCCTGGTCTCGAAAATGCTTCTTTCGGCGTTCCATCCTTTCCAAACCAGTTGTTTTTCATGGTTTGCATACCGGATGCCTAGTTCAATTCCGTGTTCTCTAGGTGGAGATCGGTTGGAAACCCTCAAAAATTTCCAGGTAGGATTAATTCCCGCGACTTTGATTTTTCAAACGCTCAGGAGAGTTCAACGATCGACCGGCTTGCGGAGGACTACCGCGATTCGGTCTGGCCTACTTGAAGACTTCAAAATAAGGCGTTTTCGAATAGCAGATCGTCAGGACAAGTTCAGCCAACGCGATTAGTACCGATTTTTCGTGAAATTGTTATGCTTTTTGAAACAGGTTACGGCCAGATGGATATGGCTTTTGGTTCAAAACGCTGAAACATGCATTAAAAACTGACCCAGGCTATTTTGCGGAGACTTACGTCAAGTTCGTGAATCTGTCATCATGAAAAAACACGGTTGCGAAATCCAGACGCGACCACGGTGATTTACGGGCTGACGAAATGTACGTGAAAAACGGCGTGTTTTTACCTGAAAACACCTCTCAGTTTTTACCTGTTCGGAGGGAACCAGGTTTTTGTTCAGGGTTTTCGTCGAGATTTTTGGAAAAAAACCAGGAAGTCTGGAAGGATTTGAATCCGGTAGATCGAACCCAACTCGAAAACCTGGTCTCTCGCCAAGCTTTACCCGATTTCCGAGCTTCACCGACGAGGCGCTCTGTACGCGACGACGGGTTTTGCATTGAAGTTTGAACCCTTACGAGCGGGATTTTCTGCTATCGTAGTTTTTGGTTATTCACGAAGCTTGTTTACGCCTCCCACAACCCTTCTGTGACATTCCTGGGCATTTTGGGCTTAAACATTTTTCAGAAAACTGCGACTTTGTCGTATCCGATTCGGGAGCGGTAGAATTCAGAAAACTGCGATTTTGTCGAATCCCGATCGAAACAACTACGATAGCGGAAAACATTCCGGTGACGGGTTTTGCATAATAGAAGTTTGAACCCTTACACAGGGAGCGGCTTCGGAGGATAGGAATGCCTGGTGAGGTTTGGTCCCGGGAAATTTGGATCGGATTGAACCAGCCAACCCGAACGCGACCGACGGCGAGCTTTTTGCGTACAGCTTCGGTCAGTTCTAGTTTCCGCCAAAAAATCCGATTTTCGCCCATTTGGAGGCTTTTCTAACAGGTATAGGCGGACACACCTCGGGTTTCCGCGTCCCCAGGAAAACGGGTAGTTTGCGATCGGCTCAGGCGTTCCTCTGCACACGCATTTCCACGTGGGTTTCAAGAAATGCGCTGTTTTTCAAATCCAACCCAGGTTTTGTGCGAAACGGTACACGGAGCTGCTTTTTTGCAACACGGTTCGCGTTTTTCAAGGTGCACGGCCACGTACGGGACTGTCGAAAACACGCGCGCGGGCTCGAATCAGAAACACTGGCTGCTTTATGAGCCGAGCGCGACACCCCAGTTTGACCCCAACGCGACCTCGATAAGGTTCGAATGGGGTTTCCCAAACCAAACCATCGCCTTTTTCAGCTGGTATCACGAGGTTCGAGTTTTTTGGTTGGAAAATGAAGGAAGGAAAAAGTCGGGCAGGTCTATCCCACTCTTGAGGACGACGCAAAACCGTACGTGCAGCCTGTTCCCAAGGTGGCTCTTTCCAGGCTTGAGTGCGTTCTGGGCCCAGGTTTGAAATCGTACATTTTCGTCCCAACCATGAAACCTGACATTTAAAGCCATTCGGTCACATAAAAAAGAAGCAGGAAACCAAAAATGCCCGAAAGGAACAAAAACGGCAAAAAAAATAAAGAGCCACGGGAAGTGTCCGGCAACTCCACTAGGTGGGACTAAATCTCACTTTAATTCGTCCGGACCCCGTGTCAGCGTTTTTTGGACTTTTTGCCAAAACCAGACTTAAACATTGTAAACCAAGGCTAGGACCAGTTCCGAAACCCTGGGGCATGACTTTTGGTGCTAATTTCGAGTTGGCGGTTTGACCCGTCCAATATGCCAAAGTGCAAAAAACCAGGTTTTTGGCTTCCGGTCATCGGTTTTTTGGATTTTTCTCCAAAACGAGACGTGAACATTGAAAACCAAGGCCAGGACCATCTCCGAAACCCTGGGGCATGACTTTTGGTGGTATTTTCGAGTTGGCGGTTTGACCCGTCCAATATGTCAAAGGCCAAAAAACCAGGTTTTTGGCTTCCGCAGGACGGTTTTTTGGACTTTTCTCCAAAACCAGACGTAAGCATTGTAAACCAAGGCCAGGACCATCTCCGAAACCCTGGGGCATGACTTTTGGTGGTGTTTTCGAGTTGGCGGTTTGACCCGTCCAATATGTCAAAGTCCAAAAAACCAGGTTTTTGGCTTCCGCGGAACGGTTTTTTGGACTTTTCTCCAAAACTAGACGTAGAGATTGAAAACCAAGCCTGGGGATTTGTGGAGACTCATTGCACATGATTTTTTTTGAAACTTTTGGCCCCGCGGGTTGACCCGTCCAATTAGCAAATCTTAGTTGGAAAACTTAAAATTCGATTTTAAGCACCATGGTAAAGGACCTACTTTTTCAAACTACACGTCCTCAAAGGGCAATGTATGAAGACTATATCCGATTTATCACTTTTTCGATTTGACCCGTCCATCGTGAGAAAAATCAAGTTTTTCGATTTTTTTCAAATTTCACCTGGAACGCTAAAGTGGGACTCTCGGTACTCGAAAATGACTTCGAAACACTTGCAATATTCGGATATCAGAAGCCAGGAAGTACCATCGGCCTCTCTCACGTCAAAATTCAAATCGTTGGGACTCCTCCCGCGGCGAAGGCGCCGGTCTGTGCCATATTTAGGGAGAAAGAATCCCGAAATGTTCTTTCAAAAACCGCTGCAGGGGAGGGGCTCTACGCGCCTGATAACTGGTGGCACGGTTTGTAATTTTTTGTTGGAAAAGCGCTCATAGGAACGATAAATTACGGTACGCAAAACCGTCCGCAGAGTTTTTGAAATGTTTTGCTGTTGTCAGGGATGACGGTTTTTATGGCTGTTTTCATGTAAAACTCTTACGGTGCAACGTACACTTCCGAAAAAATAGTTCCAAGCGTTTCACTCCGACGTGTTTTACGCGTGATGTCTGAACAACTTCCCGTCTGCTCGGGCCACTGCGGGGAACGCTTCAACCCCCCTGGATGGACCCTCGAAAGGGGCGGGGGACGGTTCCGTTTCTTTTAGTAACGGTTTTACGGTTTACTTATGAATGAGTTAAATTGAAGTGCACGTTCCGCTTTACACCGTTAAAACAGGGTAGCGCGCGTTTCCTGGCGCTTCCAGCAAACCGTGAACGCTGCTGTGCAGATCGTGTACGGGACCCGTTGGAAGTCAACGTTTCGGGCGTGTCACCAGAACATACGGATTTGGTCGTAGCGATTTTAGCCCACAAAACTTCAGAGTCGTGGGGTGTCACAAAAGCTAGGATGATTGACGAAAAAATTATTTCGCTGAGATTCAAGAATAATTCGCTACGACCTTTTTATTTCCCGTGACACCCACGAGCGAAACTGAACTTCAACCCCTTCGGCTCGAAACGGTTCGACGACGGAACCGTAGTTTAGGCTCGGGGGCAGGATCACCCGTTTGAGGTTTGGGAAAAGCCCGTTCCGCGAGACCTGCCCTGGTGGCAACCGCAGTAATATAGACTGGAGCCTGTTGCTACTTATCTCTATCTCCTGGACGTTGGGATGGGCGGTGAAGGCCATGGGTGTCTGAGCAGCAAGGGATTCTCTCTTTCGGGGTTTCACTTTTTGTTTTTAGGCAAAACCCTTCGAGGTTTCCGAACTCGTACCGCGTTTCGAGAAATCCAGGAAAACCCGGTTCGGAAAAGTTGGATTTTTTGAAAAGTCGGATTTTTGGGTTGATTTTTTGAAAAGGTGCCTTTTTTGGGTTGGATTTTTTGAAAAGTTGCCAAACCCTTCGAGGTTTCCGTACGTTGAGGTTTTGAACGCAGATGGACTTCAATAATGGGTAGCGGATCGGTGTGAGCTCGCTGGGAAGCAGACAAGGCCGCGGTTTGAGAAATCAAGGAAAACCCTGTTCATATTTTCAACCCCAAAAAAGGCAACTTTTAAAAAAATCCAACCCAAAAATCCAGCTTTTCCGAACCGGGTTTTCCTGGATTTCTCAGATCCAAGACAACTTTTCGAACCGGGCCAGTGAAGCGGAAACGATCGCGTGGTGGAGCCCAGGAAAGCTGCACATTCTGGCCACGGCACGGGCCTGAACCAAGAGAACAGCCCCTAATGCAGAAATTAAAAAAAAAACTTTGGGCTTCAAAAATCGCGTTTCGTACCAGCTCGCCGGCAAGGTGGACCGACGACACCCGGGGGAACGCGCTTGTCGTGGTGTCGGGCATGTGTCGTAGAATGCTACCAAAACTCGGTCCCTCGTGACCCCACACGGGCAGGTGGATCAGTTTCGGGAACCTCCGGCCTAGGGTGAAAACAACAATTGCGACTTTTGGAGGAGGGTTTCCGTCGCGGATTGGAAAATCCAGGAAAACCCGTGTTCATGGATTTTTTGGGAACCTCCAAAAAAGTCAGGGGAAAACTTCAGATTTGGAACCTCGAGAAATCCAGGAAACCCCGGTTCACAGGTTCGAAAAATCCAACCCAAAAAAGGCAGCTTTTCAAAAAATCCAACCCAAAAAAACCGACGTTTCCGAACCGGGTTTTCCTGGATTTCTCAAACCGCTGTCTACCTCGAGCCGCGAGAAGAACCATCCGTGCTCCGTTTATGTTTCTTGAGCGGCTCTCGTTCTGCGGCCCACCCAACGTTTTTTTTGGCAGAATCGTTTTTTTTGCCTTGAGATTTTAGATAGGCATTTTTTTGGACGTTTTTTTTTGATTTTACAGAGGCCGCCTTTCTTCAATTCGCTCTACCTTCTGACTGAAGTAGGCCTCGTAGAACACACTGTGGAATCCTCGGACGTTGAACAACTCGTCCTGCGTTTCCAGCCAGCATTTTTCCACGTGTTTTTCTCAAGTGTGCATTTTCAACGCGTTTTTTCCAAGTGCGTTTTTCCACGTGTTTTTCTCAAGTGCATTTTTCCACGTGTTTTTTCCACGTGTTTTTTTCAAGTGCATTTTCCACCCGTTTTTTCCAAGTGCAATTTTCCACGTGTTTTTCAAGTGCAATTTTCCACGTGTTTTTTTTTCTAGTGCATTTTTCCACGTGTTTTTTCGCGTAGGCCCAAGATAACAGCTGGTCGCGTTTCGAGAAATCCAGGAAAACCCGGTTCGGAAAAGCAGCTGGATTTTTTTGGTTGGTTTGTTGAAAAGTTGGATTTTTGGAAACTGTGAACCGGGTTGTCCTGGATTTCTCGAACCGCGGCTGTGGGTGCTCCCAAGCCATCGGACCCCCTGAACCTTCCACCACCCGCGGAGGAACCGCCTGTGTTCCTTCTTGGACGAAGCCAAGTTTTTTTTTGCAAAAACTCGTTTCTGACCAACTTGCAGACTTTGGGTTACTTACTCAAGATTACTCCCAGCGAGTTTGGAGTTTGGACCAGACGGGAATTTCACAATTTGGGAGGTGATTACTTGCGAGAACGCATCACAATTTGGGAGAGGATTACCTGGCGAGAACGCATCACAAACTGGCTTTAGGTAAGTAAGGAACCTCACTTTTGCCGAAAAACTGACCTTCGTCCGTTCAAAACCGGTCCAAGAAGGATTCACAACGTAAAATAACCATCTGGTGGTACGAGAACCCAAAGTCATCCACAAGCGCCCACAAAAAAAATCCGACCTCGGCCTTTAGTCGACCGATTAACAAAAACTGATTTGGGCGCGCACATCGGCCAAGAACGTCGCGATGTGGCGCAAAACGTCGCTCGGGACTTCGAGGGCACCTAGTCGCTCCACGGGGATTTGTCGGACAACCACTGCCGGGAGCCACGGAAAGCGGGCCCGCCGTGCCTGGGCGGCCTGCGCTTAGAAAACTGGTTCTCAATTTGCAAAAAAGCTGCGAACCCGGGTTGCATCAACGGACATCCGCGAACTACTGAAGCAAATTCCGCCTAAAAGTTGCGTTTCGTTTGTGGAATTACGCCCCAACTTCTCCGACGGCCAGCCCAACTTCTTCGACGGGACTGCACAACTTCTTCGACGGGACTGCACAAGTTCTCCGACGGGACATTTAAGAAATTGGGCAGTAAACTAGGGTCCCTGGAACGGAACCTAGGAAAGTACGCGAACTAGGCCACTGATCAATCAGAAAATAGGGAGCCCGATTTTCCCCTAGGGTAGGATTGTTCTAAGAGCGAAGCGAATTCGAAGAATTGTACCTAGGGTTGAGGCAACCTTATCCCCTAGGGTAGGATTGTTCTAAGAGCGAAGCGAATTCGAAGAATTGTACCTAGGGTTGAGGCAGCTTTTCCCCTAGGGTAGGATTGTTCTAAGAGCGAAGCGAATTCGAAGAATTGTACCTAGGGTTAAGGCAGCTTTTTTATGGCAGTTTTACCCCCCTTTTTTATTCTCTATTCATTTTCTACTACTAAAATAACGTCGATTTTCCTTGGGTTATTTTTTCTGAATTTCACTATTTACCCCCTAAA
>Ga0099798_10233_pt2 | contig 16487 bp, 14 predicted proteins | sample Uncmet_Sort29A_1_FD_89870 | JGI IMG/M metagenome (GOLD analysis project Ga0099798, IMG submission 89870) | Marine eukaryotic communities from CALCOFI LINE 67, Pacific Ocean - CN13ID_Sort29A_1 | ecosystem: Environmental > Aquatic > Marine > Oceanic | place: Pacific Ocean: Monterey Bay | collected...
CCCTCTCCGAAGGCAGAAGAAGAGCCTGAAAAGAAGGAAATGCCTTCGGAGCCTGAACAGAAGGCAATGCCCTCTCCCAAGGCAGAAGAAGAGCCCTCTCCGAAGGCAGAAGAGAAAGCACCGACTCCTGAAGAGAGCGAAGCGCTTTCCGCAGAGCAGGCTGAAAACAAAGAGACCACTGGCAGCGAACCGCAGTCCGAACACCGCCGCATGGTTGATGACAATGCCCCGAAGAAAAAAATAGAGAGCAAATGCCACAACCCCGCATATGCAACAAAAGCCTCAGTCGTGCAGGTTTTGCGACAGAGTCGCGGTCTACCAACAGCAATTCGTGCCCGTCTCAACAGGAACGATCCTGCCTACCATGTTGCGTTTGCGGCGGGGTGCATTAAAGTCGCTGAGGAAAAGATGGAAAATGGGATACTGCCCGACTTCATCAAGAAGACGGCGGAGTTTTGCTGCCCAGAGCTACTTCCTCAAGAAGACGGCAGATTTATCTACGATAAAAGTGGGAATTTCGAAAAGTATTGTGGGACTTGTGGCGAGAAGACACACGAGGACAAGAAGGAGCTGCTTCTGGCGAAGCTTAGAGAAAAGAAAAAACTTCAAGAAAAAGAAAAGCCCGCTGAAAAGAAGCAAGCGCCCTCTACAAAGAAAAAATCAGAAGATCAGGTTGAGCCTGGAGCGCCTTCCATGAAAACGGAGCCTATGGTGGAGCCTGGAGCGCCTTCTACTACGAAGTTGCTGAAAGACACGAATGGAATCGTTGTCGAGAAGACAGATGAGCCAGAGGAGACACAGCAGAGTCAAAAAGCGGAGACAACTAATAAGGTACCGCTCCTGAAAAAGAAGCCTAAGTGCAAGAAGAACACGGCCAAAAAACAGAGCAGAGAGCTCTGATAGTCTCAGCTTTAGACGGCTGTAGTGGAATGAGAGAATCGACATTAAAACATAGCGTGTAATATAAAGTTGTGTGAATCGGACAAGAAGATACTAATCTGCTGACTTATGAAATTTATCGCGTAGCGGTCCTAGACTCAACATAGATATCGAAGAATTTTGGACTTCTCCAAGTGTAAAGAGTACCAAGTGTAAAGAACACATAAACGGAATACTTGATAGATGCATAGACAATGTGTGTGTGTGTGTTGTGTGCACAGCTCTACAACATGTAGTAACTTCCCCCCACGAAAAGAGACTTCCACAAGAACAGCTTCATCAACCGCCGAGCGGATCAAGTCTGTTCCGCCGTCAAGGATTTAACGTCCCCCGAGAAAAACTTCATATACCCATCGACACATAGTACCGTAACCTCACTGACACGCGCGTCCTATACTACCACCGCTGTAGTATTAGGTTTTATGCGTATTATACAAGCGTATACTAGTCTGTAAAGAAGTGTGCTGTTATTAACAAATCAAGAACATAAAGCAATTTATTATCGTACTAGTACAACGCTGATCGCTGAAAAATAATCATATAGCGATTGGTGTATTGATGATCTCTTGGTAGTACTGCCAAGATAATGCGTGTATTCAGTACCATATAGAGACATAATTTTCTCGTCGTGTTACTATCAGTAAATTGATGAAGCTCACACAACACAAAAAAAAGACGTAGTTAAACATGAGAGTGTAAAAAGAACATGAGAGTCTCCGAATTTGGATAGCGATAAAGACACGAGATGATATAGTAGCTGACTTAAGTGTACTTGTTGTCAGCGACGTATTATGCCATCCGAGACTCGAACAATTTTTGTGAAGAGCTTAACACGTGAGGAGTTTTATCGTTCGAAATAGCATCCGCGACTCTGCGTGCAGTGATACAGTTGCTGTTGTTCTCCTATCTTCATATTTTTACTATTTGTCTGCGAATCTTCCGGATTGTGCAGGATTTAATGGCTTCTGTTTTGCAATACCTCCCTTTTGCTCTCGTTCTCTTATTGATGCTAGCTGTACTTGTTTTTGCACAAGATGCACTTTTTTTGCGGACTTGTGTTGTTTTCCTGACTTTGTTTAATATGCGACGTGTGTGCATTGCTTCTTACTCATGAGTGCCCCCGGATGTACGTCTGTCGATTCCATATGTGACATGTGTACAAGTGTTATTTTTTCCATATGTGGCATGTGTTTTCATCGGTGTGCTGACCTGCCATCTGCCATTCTGTGATAATTTTCTCTCCCTCTTCACACATTCACCCTTCAACCGTCAGCATATCAATCTTTGTCTGTCAATATCATTCCCATATTGACATTCACTCTCAACCCATCATCAGCTTCGCTGAAAGTAAATTATCTCCTCCGAGTCTTACGTTATCAACCTCCGAATCTACTCAAAATTTATTATTTTTTCTCCACAACTAGCCCCTTGCGTCTAGATTCTTTAGCGACTGATTTGTTGATCCGCCCGAAGAATTATCAGCAGTCTACTTTACCACCCCAGAAAAGTTCAAATAGATGTCTATCGAAACGATGGAGAAGGAGGCGGACTCCGCGACGCCCCAGGAGGTGCAAGTCGCGATGACAGCAGCAGATCCCCCAGTAACAGCCGAAAACCAAAATTCCTCTGCTCCCACCTCGCAGCAGACACTCTCCGAGGAGGCACAGCAGCTAATCCAAGCTCTTTTCCAAGCCTTGAAGGCCAACAACGTGGACCGCGCCGAGAAAATGCTCATTGCAAAAGTCGTGGCTGCTAACCTGCAAAAAGAAGTCGGGCAGGCACGAGACGAGAGCGACGACAACATCACGCTGTTACATAGCGCTGTTCTCTGCGGAAACCGCGCGCTCTCTGTGGTCAAATTTCTGGTGGAGGAGTGTTTTGCGCCGCTGGATGCTGTGACTATGAAGACGAAACAGACGCCGCTGATGTTCGCCGCGTGCAAACAGGGAGGCGCAAACGTCGGCAAGTTTTTACTGGACAAATGCATCGAGGCAGATAATTGCAAGGATTTACTCCACTTGCAGGATTCACTCGGTGCCAACGCCTTCACCTTGGCGGTGCAAGCCAGCAACGAACCACTGTTTTTCCTGATGTTGCAACACGATCAGAGCTTGGTATTGTTCGTGTTATTTTTTTTTGTGAACTGGGCTTTGTGCTTGCTATGCGTCTAAGACTCAAGGTTTGTATTCTGTTTCGGCTTGTAATGATACTGATCGAAACAGCAGCTATAGAGTACTGAATTTCTACGTCCTCCAACTCATCAATCACGCTTCCCCTTCGAAAAAAAGGCTGTCGCTCGCGACGAAAACGGCTGCACGGCTGTGCACTGGGCGTGCTACAACGGCGTGGAGACGGAAATTTCGGTTTTTCTCGCGCTGCAGATGAGCTTCCACATTCTCGACAACGACGGCATGACGCCGCTGCACCGCGCAGTGATGGGCGGCCGCTGGCACGCGATCAAAGCGGTGCTAAACCACTACAAGAGGTGCACTCAAGCAGAAAAGTGGATTAATCTGAAAAACACTACAGAACTTCAGGAATCCGCCCTAGAAATGGCCAAGCGTAGATCCCCGAAAACGATTTTTCCGTCGCTAGCCAAAGAACTCGGTAATAATGCTACTCCCTGTGCTGCGGCGTGCGATGAGGGCGGGAAATGCCGTAGTGCTACAGCGGAGGCGGATCAACAAGTGGTAGATATGGAAGAGGGTAACGGCGACGCGATAAAGCAGATCGCTCCGAAACCGAAAGAACCCCCGCTAAAAAAAGAGGGCACCGCGTGGATGTTCCCGATCTATGCGCAGCTGATGTCGATTTTCGCACTGTACTTGAACTTCATCCATTGGTTCAACAGTCCGCACAATTACACGGCTCTGGAAATCCTCTTCTACATCCTGGGGCCGGTTGCCACGATAACGCATTTTTACCTGTGCTACTTCGCCAATTCGGGGACGGTCAAGAGGGCTCTGGAATCGGAAAACAAATGTGCGCTAGCTGAGAACAGGTCCTGCAAACTGCCTACTATTGCAGAAACCGAAGAGCAGAAAGCTATTTCCACGTATACGGACATCCTCGCGAAACAGATCGCAGAGAACCAGGAAGAATTTTACAAGTGCTTAGCGACCCCAGACGCAAAGTTCAGGAGGAAAAACCAGCTGCAACCCTTTCGCTACTGCCACGAGTGCCACGTGCTGAAGGATCTCCGGACAAAGCACTGCCGCTTCTGCGGAGAATGCATCACGGAGTTCGATCACCACTGTGTGTGGCTCAACAAGTGCGTAGGCGGCGGCAATCACCGTGCTTTTATGGTGTTCAGTATCTCGCAAACGCTCGCTGTGATTATCACCGCGGTGCACGCGGTCGCTAACATCGTGGGAGAGTATGATTTGTATACGAAAATACCGGGTAACGAGGACGACTTCGGGGGGTTCTTTTGGGAGGAGCTCATGACTTTCGTCGGACTAGTCCTCAGTACACTCATCGGAATGTGGCTCTGGCACCTCGTTGCATACCACGTGAACCTGGTATCATTCGAGATTGTTTTTGGTAACAGTTTTCGACGGTTTCAAACTATACACAATAGCAAGTTCTTCGAGCGTGGAAAATTGTTTTAGAGCCACTATCCGCTAGGTAGACTAGGTATTCAAACCCACTTCCCGCAAACGGTCGATGATGCTGACTGTAGTAATAAATTCAAATGATCGATATCGCCGCTGTACTTCTTCTCAAAAAATACCTCAGATATCTCGCAACTTGACGACGAACGAGTCGTTCAACGTGATGCGTTACGAGCACTTGTGGATCGAGCAGCCGATGCACCCGGAGAAAAAATTGTATGCGAACGTGTGGGACCAGGGCTCTAGGTCGAAAAATTGTTTTGTGTTTTGGAAAAATGCCAGGGGCAGGAGTGAACTAACTGGGAAGGGGGACAAGTTGTACAGGGCTGACCCGTTGGCTGCGGAACCTCAGATGAAACTTAAGTAAGCAGCAGAGCTGCTTTCTTCTTATAATTCTTGGGTAATAGTGGTTCAAGTGGACCCGAATCGGTCCCTCTTTTCCTCAAAGTTGTGAATATAAATGAGTCGCTTCGTAACTACGGTAGCGATTCCTGTACACTGCATACTACCATCAATCAAGTTATCAACAGATTTAATTTATAGCCTGTACAACAGAGTAATTGCATCCCTCACCGTATAGAATAGGAGTAGTTGCTCTGTTTGAATAAGACTTCCCTTACATCAGAATCTACTCCTATCCTTTTTTCTCTTTTCCATAGTGTGGGCCAACACATCAAAATTATCTACAATCGCAGACTGTCGATCATATCAAAAAGGCCGAGACCTCTGAGGATCAAACGGCGCGCGCTATGACTCTCAACAATCGATCGTCTACGGTCTCCGAATATGGGAAACAGTAGAAAATAGTACCAATTGATTTCATCTACGTGAACTTCCTGAAAAAAAGAAATCCTACTTGATGTCAAATCTCTTTCGTGATGGTGGTGTTCGTTTTTATATGATGATGCCACCGAGCTCGAATGATCAAATCTTTTCGTTATTTTGTGGGAGCAAGATCTTCATGCCCTTTTTCTTCTCTGCTGAAGCAACAATGTCCTCCTCAAGGATTACCCTCCACAGTGTCCTCCCTGCTATCTCTGAAATTTGAATCGTTGCTCATAAATTTTTCACTGTTTATTAACCACACAAGGATGTCGAACAATCTTGAAAGTGAACCACCCTCTGATACTTTGCAGAAAAAATTGGAAAAAGATTTGAAACAACATAGAAAGTTAAGTATATACCTAAGTGTGAAAAAATGCGCTCATTGTGCCGAGATTTGTGCCTGCAATGCTCTGACACGCGCGGCCCGGAGGAGGGTGTCTGGGTTCACCGACTTATCTGGCTTAAGGCTGTTCCGCAAACCAAGGCGAAGATAACGGCCGTGCTACCGGGGGAAGAGGATGACACCTCCAGCGGAGGAAAAATTGAAGAACCAACCGCAAAGCGCCTCAAACTGGAATCCTCTGCAGGAACTGAGAAGTCCAACTGTTCAGGCACCGGCGGTCCAGTATCTTCCCCCGCGGATGGAGGTACTAGCAATGTTGTAGCGTGCCCAGACTCAAGAACGCCAGAAGCGGACGCCAATATTATGGGTACGACGAGCAGCACCATGGGTGGCTGTTGTCCTCCGTCAATGTACTACGTGCTGCAACTGCCTTATTCGCGAGCCGCCGTGGAAGTCGTGGCACAGTATTTGTACACCAGCAAAATCGAAGAAGGACTCAATTTCGGGGTCGTCATGCAAGTGCACCAGCTTGCGAAGGGACTGCAGCTGGAATACATTGAAAAGTACTTCGACATGTACTTTGACGGGATACCACCCAAGCAGTTCGACCAATACAACGCTGGATGTACCTATACTTTGATCACAATTTGAGTCCAGAAGCTAGAATCCTATCTTTGACGCAGGCTGCGACGCCAATTTAAGTTTCGGACTACAGTTTTAACTCTTTTCACCAACAGATAGGTAGTTCTGCATTTTAAACAAAAGTACAGTGGCTCTGCTTCCGCGAAAGACTTGTAGTACTATTTGTTTCAGTCTTTAAATTCAATGACGTCCTTGCGACGGTTAATAATACATAGTCTTGTGATGAAACCGTAATTTCCAGGTAAGATTCCTGGGTACTGGCAGGAGCGCAGTTGCAGCAGTGGGTTCGAAAATTTGGTCCCTGTGGAGGACAAAACGTGGAAGCTAACGCTGGAAAAGACCATGAATGCATCATGTGTTGGGTGCACCTGCCACAGCAGAAAATTCGTTGTAGAGAAGGTGCTCCGGGTCGAAAACTCTCGCATTTGGAACCAGTACAGGCGAGGTCAGGATTGTCTCGTCGACAAATGGACGCAGAAGAAGGTTGCAGTCACAGCAGTCCAGCCGCCGGTCCTCAACGAGCATACCGATAACGGACGCACTGCAGAGCTGGCGTGTGTCGACCTGAATGAGCATTTTCTCTTCCACGGCACAAAACACCAATTTACGGGTGCGAATGTTTTTTTTTTTTTTGCGAAGCTGCTATCATATCCCTTACGCTTTCCCCCAGGTCACACCACTCACCACATGACGACGCTTGACCGAACTCCTAGCTAGAGCGATGGTACTGTGTCGGCACTTCACCTGAGAAAAGGCTTCTCGCAGTACTTTGATTTGGTTTGGCTATCGCTCGAGCACAGTACTAACTCTGAAACAGGTATCATAATGAAGGACGGGTTCGACGAGCGTGTCGCAAGTGAAGGTGGACTCTACGGGCCTGGGTGCTACTTCGCGGAGAAGGCTTGCAAGTCCCACGCCTACACGAAGCCGCCAGATGAAAATGGTACGTTGATCAAGTTTTTGGACTTACTCATACACCCTTGTAAGTCACTGCTATTGATTGTTGAAGCCGTGGAGGTAGGTAGCGGCTCTCGAGTAGCCCAATTGATTAAAGTATTACACATACAAAGGCGTTGATAATGTGTTGTCGAAGAACAAACTACCCGTCGGATCCGTAGTCGAACTGACTCATCGGCTCTCTTCATCGGTTCTTCAAACTCACCTAACACAAGGCTTGCATTACATGTTTTACTCGCGTGTGACGTTGGGCAGACCACAGTTCACGAAGTCTTCACAGCGGTTCCGTCGGCCAGAAAACGATCTAGATTGCGTCATCGCCAACCAGGGACGCATGGCTGGCCACTTCAATAACTACCAACACCACCGGGAATTCATCGTCTACGACCGCCACCAAACCTACCCGGAATACTTAATCGCGTACAGAGTCGTTTGAGCTTCGCTCAAACTGACTCTGCCATGGTGTTAGCTACGTACTTTTTGAATGTGTATGCTGCGGGTAAACGTGGCATCTCGACTTTAATTTACTTTAACTAATTTAGGCGTTCAGGCTATTTTTTGTTTTTTACTAAGTCTAGTACAGCATGAAAATCACGCAATTCAGTGACTTCAGATAAAGTTCACACCACAAATCCTTCGAGTATTTTGATTACCTTACTGAGAGAATAGTGGCTCGCCTGCCTTCTGAAAGGAATTTCTTTATTGTGCGTGAAGCACATGATATTGAACCTCAATTTGAACACTCGGAGAAGACCTCATTGGTGAAGTCTTCTGTTACAATTCTATGGTACGAAAACTACGACTAGTTAAGCGACACAGCATAATATAATTGTATTCACATGCTGGCGTTGAACGATACTACTACAGCGTGTGGCACTTTTCAGGTGGCACCTTTCTTCACAGTAGAAACGCGCATGATACTGCCGGCACATGTGATGGAAGCACAACAAACAGGGGTATGAATAGCAGTTGCAACGTTTTTGAACGTGAAGTAAGAGTGTCGCTCCACCATATTATAGCGAATTACGTGGGGGGAAAAACAACTTCTGGCATTTATAAAATACGACCTCATCCGTGCCTTAATACTGTTTCAATAAAGTGTACTACGCTCTCCTACAGGAGAGTGAGTTTGTTTCCAAAAGTCTAGGCTCATCTATATACATTTCCTAGGGCATAGAACACAAAGAAAAAGAAGACCTCATCTAGATCTGCTCATATCAGAAGATATTTATTGTTTAATAGGAAGGATTGGTACAGCTAAGCTTCTCGAAGTCCTGTACCTCTCCCACCGTTCTGAGAAGTATTGTCGATATTGGACTAATTGCGTCTCGACATAGTAGTACTACATGCGCCGTCACATGTCAATTCAAAAAAAGAATAACTCGTCTCTGTGTCGATTCAAATCCTATCCGTGCTACGAAAAAACCATAAGTAAATACAAAACATAGGTCCATATTATGACACTTCTAGAAACATCTGGAAGGAGTAGTTTTCGATATTGAAGGAGTAGTGTTAGGACGCGGAGAACTTACAAAATAATTGTAGAACTACTTCGTTAAAAACAAATTGTTTTATACGTGAAACTCTGGGGAAGTAATAAGCACTGCCTCTTATCAATAGGAAAAATAGGTCGAGAAAGGGGAACTCAGATAAACCGCATAAACACTGGAATACAACTGAAAAAATGGACCGCTCATCTCTACTGAATATGCTGACGATTTATCACTTAGTGCACCCGTATGATGATATGTGTTCGTTCCAAGATTCACTTATATGTCTGTTGTCGGTGCTGTTTTTCAATCCGATTTTACGTGTCTGTTGTCGATGGAATCTACGATTCCAACGCCGAATCTATCAACGAATCTATCGAGGATTAAAGTCATCGCGTTAAATTGCATATGCTCTCTCCGCATTCATCGAACGCAAAATCTCTTCGACGTGTATAAAGATTTTCCGTACTCCACAATCGCTTAAAAATATCACATCGGATTATTTCCAACAGCTTTGATACATTCCTCAGTTTATTGTTAAGAAAAGTAACAAAGTTTATACCATTGGAAGAAGTCATCGGAATTCCCAGCGAAAAGCTATTGATAGGTAAATAAGACTCTCAACAGACTCGTATTAAAACGAGTCAAGAAGCTAATAACCCATAGAAATCCGTGGATCCCCTCGCTTATTCCGAAATGCTGAGCAAAATGATGTGTGCCATAATGCGTGGCAAGAAGACTTCGTATCTGGCTGCGGCCACAGTGTGTTTGATCAGTGTGGGCACACATGCGATGGACCTAGACCGCCTCCAACGCAGGATCGCAGAGGGTGATGGCGTAGACAATGTCGTGCCAATGATCGGTGCAGTTCCAGTTCAGGTCCAGGGAGAAACATACGCCCTCGGAGAAACATACGATCCTCGCAAAGTTTTATCTGAAATCGCTAGGTATACTTATATTTATCTGAAATCGCGATGCTTTCATCTCACAACATGCATTGATTTCACTATGAATTTACAACCCTAAACTTCCCTTCCGTAATGTTCGTAGGGATGATTATACACTATATGGTACCAGGGGATCGGACACTAGGGTACCAGGACTTTACGAGCCCTGCGATACCATAGTGTCCCATCCTAGGGCAGGATACTAAGCGCGTTTTTTACAGAGCTCTTTCACGTGCTCTTCCAAAGCTTTCTTCGAGCCTCTGTCCAAAACTCTCTATGAAGCCCTGGTTTACGAAAGTGTCCCATCCTATTAGGCTCCTGGTACCATAGTGTCCAATCTCCTGGTACCATATAGTCTACCATCCCTATTCGCATCATCTGATTTAAGGCTTGCATGCAGTCCTATGTGAGTTGTCCTACAGTTAATCGAAAGTTCATATATGACCGCAAGCGCTATACTGATGTTGATATGTATATCGGTATTTTTGTTTCTGGTTAAACAAGAAATCCCACGAGTATATAATTTCGCTTAAGTACTTCTGGAGTTCTTTGCGGAGCTATGGATAGCTGCATTTTTTGTTTGTCCCGTAATAAGTATTATTACATCGGCGAATATGCAACAATGATGACTTTAAATGGATGATAGGTGGTGTATTAAATATACAGCTCTTTATCGTATTCAGCTTTCGAATGCTGATATACTAAAATTGAGTAATTTAATCATGTACATTACGCAAAATAGGGGAATCTTTAGAGTGTTTTCGTTTCTTATTCACGATATAAGGTGGCGCCGAAATGTTAATGAAGAAACGGAAGTACGCCAACAAGAGGATCTTAGTACGACAAGAAAGGCGAAGAACCGCAATATTTTGAAAAATATTATTTTATCGCAGGACATCGGGAGTAAGATCGGGAGTTTTTTGGGGAATAACCCTGTAGGACACACCGGCTTTTTGACAAGGGGCGCTACCGACAAGGGTGCTGCCGCTGTAACTCTCATGGGCACTAACAGGAACGCCAGGTTTTTTTACCCTGAGCTGCAGCCGGACGTTGGAACGGAGAATCGGGCTGTGACGCTGGCCGCAGTTCGAGGATCTGGGTGGAATCTGAAGCATGCATCCCCGAAGTGGCAAAATGATAAGGAGGTGGTGATGGCGGCCGTTTTGAGTGTTGGGGATGCCATAAGGTTTGCTTCTCCCGAGTTGCAAAACGATCCTGAAGTTTGCAGGGCAGCGGTTACCAACATTGACCAGCGTAGTTCTTCTGTCAGAAGCGCCTTTGAGCATTGCGGAGCAATTCCGAAAAGGTCGAGAGATGTCACGCTGGCAGCAGTCAGAAGCAACTGGGGAGCGCTGCAGTTTGCGTCCGCCACGTTTCAGAACGACGAAGAAATCGTTATGGCAGCTGTAACCCAGGATTTGCGCGCGATAAAATATGCCTCGCGGGACCAGCAGGGAAATAAAAAGATTGCCAAATATATCATCAAAAAAAGCCCCGATTTCAGCACGTTGCAAGAGAAATTGGATGACGAAAACTTGAAAAACGACAAAGAATTTATTCTTTTTTTAGTTGAAGAAATCAACCCGGAATTTTTGAGGTGGGCGTCTGAAAATATCAAAATTAACCCACAGTTTCTTCGCAGGGTATTAGTTTCGTTAACCCAGAATTTCTTTTTACGATTGGTTGTTTTAATACTAGATCATATCTAGTATATGTTTCCTATATGCCCGACAGCTCATCAATTCATGTTATCATATTGATTATGCTATTCGATTAAAGTATCGATGATACACTCTCGCCGCTAGTACTATGAACAATCGATGGATCGCTATATTGATCATGATCCGATTGGCATGATCAGTCCTGATGAAAAACCACCCTAGTATTATTAATGAATGAAGGATCACATAGGATCGAAAAACACATAAGACATGATGTTATTTTTCATCTATGGATCGCTCCAATAATAAAAAGGTCGTGGAAAAAGGCCACCCGAGTTGTTTGGAGTTTGCCCACGACATGTTAAAAAAGAGCCCAGAGTTCATGTTGCCCTTGATTGAAGCCAACCCTACCATGGTATTGAAATGGGCGGTCCGAGAAATTGCAGAACCAATTGTGCGAAACAATCCGGAAAAAATGTTGCGGCACGCACCCGACAGCTTACGGGGAGACAAAAATTTTGTGCTAGCCCTTTTAAAAGAAGGTGGAAAAATTGAATTTCGTGACGTCTGGGCCTCGATCAACAGTTGTCCCAACAAAGAAATGGTATTTAGTGATCCAGCGATCGCGATGGAAGCCTTAAAACAAGATCCGGGAAACAATTGGTATCTCGGAGAAAGTTTGAAAAGCGACAAAAACTTCATGCTTGATTGTGTAAAGTTAGATGGGCGACACATTCAATGGGCCTCTGGAGAACTGAAAAAGGATGAGGAGCTTCGACAAGCAGCCGTTGCGCAAGCGGGAGAGGGAGTGCTAAAAGGTTTGACACCACTAGCTTTACCGACGATCTCATGGGGCTAGGCGGAGGAAGATGACGAGTCATCGGACGACGATTCATTAGCCATTCATTGATGATGGTGAGATTCACCGATTAATACTAGCGGGGGAATTAGTGATGATCATGATGATATTGCCGACCACTTTCTCGACAACGATGACGATGTGAATAGGCGTCGTCGCGAGGCAGCTCTCCGCGGCTACGCAGTCTAGACATATGGGCCGGAATCTTAGATCATGGGACAACTGGGCACCCACTAGTACACTAGATCATACATAGTTCTAGAGTATCTTCATGTTTCTATGAAGGATCGATCTACGATTGCCAATATCTCATTGATTATTAATCGATCTCATCCTTATTAGGATGCGAATTGATATTATGACCAGTACTATCATGTGGGTTTTTGTTTTACCCGTGGGTCTTTTCTTTTTATAGTCAAAGTTTCGAAAGCGAGGTTGTACTCTTTATAAACTTTTATCAACGGGTTTTTTTATTGCGACAGAGTCATTATCGACCTATATACAGAGGGAATTAAAAGATTTTTTCATATGAGCCATGACAATATTACAGAGTGACAATACTACAGTGGTTTGTATCACCTCCTTCCGATTGGTGCAGCATAAGCTATATTGAAGTTTAACTGCACGCGAAGCGTGCTTTGTGGATTATGTAGGCAAATGACATTGTCCCGGCCGGCCGGCCGGCCGGCCACCCCCCAAATCACGGCGTTAGTATAGCGATCTGAACCTCATTTTTTTGGGTGCCCAAAAACAGCGATTTTTTGGCCAGGATCCCCACTGTGGTGAGCTTTTTTTTGGTCGTTTTTTTTGCGTCTTTGAATCGGTGCTTGATTTTGGGAGCTTTTTACGCTTTTTGAAGTCCGCACTTTAGAAAGCATTTTTCGACCTTGCGTAAAGCCCACGTTTTTAAAGCCAAGTTTCTGCATCCCTGTCCCGGGCGGGACAAAATGTCACTTCCTACAGTATTTCTGCTGGGGAAAGTTCTGATTGTTCGACTTTTGACAGTGGCTAGACGAACTTTATTTTTCTGTTTTTGTGTCCTGTCGCTCATTCTTTCCTCCGTAAACTTTGCATCTCTGTGTTGCGCTTCGCGTGCTCCCCGGGGTCTCCTGAAACGGTCTCGTAGAGACCCCGCAATACTGGTATATGCTGTCACGACGGAAAAATTACTTAAAGCCCACCGCTTCGGCTTTAACAAATACCATTAGCAAGTAGGAAATCCCCCTCCATTGTGGTACAGCACCGATGTCGTTGTTGCGCAAGCGGACTTGTATTAGTGCCAATGAATCCGCTTTGATTTAGAAGAGAGAGAAAGTTTGTACGGAACAACGTACGTGTCTCTATATAGGACAAACTAGGTGCCTAGAAGATCGATGTGTCAAAAAAAGTTTGCCAACATGATTCATGTACTTAAACTACTCCTCATGGAAGGAAAAGTAAAAAAAATGTGTGAGTTTCCATATCGAAAAAACATGATGCAAGTTTATTAGAAATTAATTATCGGCGATATAATTATTGACCGATTGTTGGCACAAAGCATTTTATATTCAGATATCGATTTGATCTCTATCTAGTTTTGCTGCTGATATTATGATGTAATGGGAAATTAAATTGTTTCCCCTATGCGATACAGCGGATCGATCTACGATACATGTTCGATAGTATTTTCTGCGATACATGTTCGATGTCTGTTGTCACTGTTATTTTTTGTTTTTCGGGATGCCATCACATCGCGTGTCTTGTTTGCCTGAATTCGCTGCCATATATCGCGTTTGTTTCTGCGTGTAATCTACGAATCCAACGCCGAATCTATCAACGAATCTATCAACGATTAAAGTCAGCGCGTTCAATGCTCTCTCCGCATTCACACTGTAAAATCTCTTCTTTTTTCGATTCTTCGTTGATTCGCGTTCTCCTCGCTGTGTCTTGGATCCATTCCAATATTACTACATTCGCGTGTGCATCGTGTGGATTCGATAATTTTTTTTTTGCCTCTGTTGTAATTAATAATGCTCGTGTTCTTGTGGGGTGGTTGATCATGATGAGTTTTTTTCGTGTTCTGTCTTCTCCTCGTTCCTAACTATTACTACCCATCATTCTGACATCAATCTCGCATCTCCCTCGTTGAACGAAAAGTTCCAGCAACAACTAGATCATCTCGATTTCAATCATCTCGATTTTTTATCACTTACTCCACAATCGGTAATATCACATCCAACGATTTTCAATTTTCATCTATTCCTCAAAGTTAAAGTAAGTGTATCACATACTAGAAGAAGCCACGAAATATTCCTATCAATAGGTATTAAGCGAAGCGACGACCGGACAACGACACGAATAGTTCCAAACCCATCGTTTTAGGTAAGAAGAAAAATATTGACCCATCGTTGAAAAAAGTATTAAATATACGCATAATCGACGAAATCCGTGTTAACACAGGATCCCCGAAAAAAAAATGCTGAGCAAAATGACGTGTTCCAAACGTGGCAAGAAGGCCACGCTGGCCACGGCTTTGACGATCGGTATGAGTTCGGCAGTTCAACCGATAGTGGACATCCAACCTGTCATGGACATCCAACCTATCATGGTCGAACAACCTGTGAGTCAAGGTCACATTTTAGGTGGTAATGAAGACCCTCGGCGCGTTTTATCTAAAATTAAATCGGGCAAAATTAGGGCACAATACAATGTTGGAAGAACACAGCAAGAAGCAGCCTCCTCCTCCCAGCATGATGAGAAAGAGGATTTTAGTTACACGAGGAAAGCGAAAAACCCCAATCTTCTGAAACAGATTGTCTTGTCGGACGACATTTTGAGTAGGATCGGAAGTTTTTTGGGGAACAATGAGAAGGGAAAGACCGGCTTCTTGGCAAGGGGCGCTGCAGATAAGGGCGCTGCCGCAAGAGAACTCATGGAAGTTGACGGTCAGGCCAGGTACACTTCCATCTATTAAGCCCTTCCCGACGTCACGGGCAAAAATCGACATGTTCCGTTTTTCGACAAACCCACGCGTCTCTTCCGCTTTTGCTCGTCCCTTCCGCTGTCGCTCTTCCTATTAGTCTGCCCTGCGACGCGCTGTCACCCCCCCTATCAGGGAGGCATGATACCTATAGTCTGTAAGTGTTGACGCCAGGTTCTTCCATCTATAGTACCTATAATCTGCATCTGTATGTTTTATGGCGCATGTGAAGCCGCACAACATGGGAGTCTCTTTCACACATTAATCGATTGTGGTCCAGGATCGATCCTATGATGCGGTTAATATTATGTCTATTTCGTATTATTAGGGGGTGCGTCTTCTGCCGTCATCGATGCAACAATCCCTTATGAAAGCCACCTTACTTCGCATTAGTGTCACTCGAATAATAAACATATCGTCGAACAGGGAATATTACACGAAGATGCATCCGAGTATTTCGACCGAAAATCGGTTAGTGACGCTGCCGGCAGTTAAACAATGGGGGGACCATTTGCAGTTTGCTTCCGAAAAGCTGCAAAAAGACAAAGAAGTCGTCTTAGCAGCCGTGAAAAACTCCCTCGAGGGTATTATTAATAGACCCAGCTAGTATTAGTAATACTCTCATGGATGGGGCGAATGATTGCCTTCTTCTGTAGTATAGCTGGAGTGTCTAATAGGATATAACATAGCTGACATGTGAAAATATCTCGGTCCCAGGAGTATGTGCGGAATTGATTCCATACGATCGGATGCATCAACAATGCCATCATATAATTATAAAGGGTCATAATAAAAAATAATAAGGTAACGCCGTCAAGTATGCTTCTCCCGAGCTCCAAGACGATGAGGAAGTGATGGTGGCAGCAGTCGCACAAAATCCTGATGAAGTCTACAAAAAACACTGCTCCTGGGAACAGAAACAAAACCCAGAAATCGCGAAAGCGTTTTTTTCTAATACAAAAAATTTCAAGTCCGAGGCCCTGGGAGATTTACATCCAGCTTTGAAAGAAAATGAAGATTTTATTTTCTGGGTACTCGAAAACTCCAAGAAACTGAGAATAGAAGCAGATATAGTGCTTGAATGGGCTGCCGACCACCTGAGAGGCACCCCAGAGGTTGTCCTGAAAGCAATGGAAAAAGACCCACACAGTCTAAAATTTGCGACCATAAACTTGAGAAACAACCCTGACTTCATGCTGCCTCTCATTCGAGAAAACCCTGCACTCCTACAATGGGCAACCCCAAGAATCG
>Ga0099798_10320_pt1 | contig 16462 bp, 11 predicted proteins | sample Uncmet_Sort29A_1_FD_89870 | JGI IMG/M metagenome (GOLD analysis project Ga0099798, IMG submission 89870) | Marine eukaryotic communities from CALCOFI LINE 67, Pacific Ocean - CN13ID_Sort29A_1 | ecosystem: Environmental > Aquatic > Marine > Oceanic | place: Pacific Ocean: Monterey Bay | collected...
CATAGGCGATTTAACGGTTAAAGAAGATCTATACGCTACTGATTTAATGGGCATAAACCGGGATTTAGTGAAGTCCGGTGGAACCAGGTCGTTAGCGCCAGATGCGGATTTAACGCAAGCTGATACCGCTTTACCGTTGGTGAAAGTCACCACTATGAAGGAAGACAATTTGTATCCAGGTCAGTTCTCCCAATTTGAAGGGAGCAGGCTAGTCCCGAAAGATTTCGACGTAGAGGACGGGTTACCGGGACTCGCAGAAGCGTCTCGTGCGGTGAACAGCAGCTGGAAAGACCCGGAACTTGGGTTTTTGCCGAAAATGTTTAAAAAGGCACCATTTGGAGCGATGAACGGGGAAGACATGCGGAAAACGAACGAGATTTTAAACAGGGTAAGGGCGGATTTGGAAAGAGTTTTACGCTGGACGTCATTTCCTTTGTCTGACGCAAAACGCGCTCTAACAGTTATGGAACGAGCGCAAACTCAAATTTACGCTACGAAACCTCAAAATGGCGTGGTTAATGTCGCTAAGCAACTGGCGTTGGAATTGAAAAGTAATCAGAAACAACAACACGGAACGTTACATGCAGATTCTGCAGAAGGCGCTGCATCAGCCGACTCAGCTGACTCTGGTCCTGGAAACGTTGGTCGGAAAAACGTGTCCAAATTGACTGAAGTTATGCTCAACGAATGCAGTGAAGCAGACGCCGATGGAAATATAAAATGCGGGGCCGACGGCAACATGATCACCTGCGCGCAATTAGAAGAGCAAGGCCGGGGCATGACCGATAAAAAATGCAAAACAAGCTACAAAGGACTCGGCACGGGGAATGTGACAGTTGGTGGTGAGGAGTGCGACCCAGTTAAGAAAAACTGGAAATAACATGGATTTTTTGTAATCGGACAGGTTTTGCGATTTTGGCTGAAAAAACAAAAGGTTTTAAAGGATTTTGCCGTTTTTTTTCTTACCATTTTGGAATTTCGTCAAAATTATAAAAAAATCCTTGTTAAATGCGTGGATTTCGACTGCAGTAGGTTCCACAGCCACGACTCGTGCAAGGGCAAGGGCGCGGATGGAAAACAGCTCCACCCAGCGGGGATGTGCCACTGGGAAAAAATGGTAATTCACACGGCCAAAACAAAAAAGCCGGACGCGAAAATCGATAAAGCAGCGAAAAATTCGCATCTGTTAGGCGGCGCGACTCAAGCGGATAATAAAATGAGCGGGCTGGGGGATTTGAGCACGAAAACTGAGAGAGAAAAAGCGATCAAAGCAGCTAAAGAAGCGGAAGAAAACGAGGCGAAATCTGCGGTCGAAGAGGTGGTCGAGGAAATTGGCGAATGTAAACCACGGTCACAGCGAGTTATCACCCCTTACATCGCTCGCTGGCCGGGCGAGTCTTGGGGTTTTTATTTTGATCCGAGTAAGGATGGTAAGCGCACTTACCACGGCCCAGCACGTTTTTGTAAGGATACAAATCCGAACTCGTGCAAAGGAATCGAAGCATCGATGAGAAATGCAAAAGACACAGTCAATCCAGTCAAAGCCAAAGATGGCCGGTGCAAGTTCCACCACACAACCGACCAATGGCCAATGAAGGGCGACAAACTGACACTGCTCGAAGTCGGCCGGAATAAAAAAATGGAGTCGGTTTTGCATCAAGGAAAAGACGAGAAAGGAAATCATTGGATGCAGTCGGAAATCGCTGGGCTTAAAAAACACGTCGGCGACGATGGCACTTGTGGCTCGTTTTGCTCGGCAGAAAATCACGATAATTTAACCTGGACATCGGTTCCTTTAGTCGCTGGTAAAACGTTCGTCGAATCGCTTTTTTCGTCGTTTAACGTGAACGGCAAGAAATCGCCAAAAGACCGCAGTGAACTTGTGAATCAGTTGCAGGATTTCGATGGTGAAAACACGAACGGAATATTCTGTTTAAGGATGCATTTCGACCGTAAGCAGTTATTAAACGGCACAGAATTCGCTAAAGCGTTAAAAATCGATCAACGAGCAGAAGACAAAGCCAATCACTTCCTATCCCCACCCGACGATTTCGTAATCCCAGCCTATGACCACGAGCATCCGGATGAAGGTCCAGTTTACATGAAAAACATGGAGTCTGGTTCGCGTGCTGCTTTTAGTTTATCTTACATGATTCCTCAAGTTTTCTCCATGGCAGCGAATACCAAAGCAAGGTTTGCCAATTTCTTGGAGAGAATCCAGCCGGTCAGCGGTCAGAGCGGGTTGGGGAAGAAAATGACGGATTTGAAAACAGACCTTGATGGGATAGTGAAGAAAAAACTCAAAAACGACCCAATAGATCCGTACTGTTTAGACATCGACACCGGCCGAACGCAGGTCGAATGGCAAGACATCGATAAAGTGAAAACCGAAATTGATGACGTAGTTTATGAGTTGAAGTCGTTCATCGACGATATTGAAGGAACGCGGTTCGTGGCTGAGGGAACGATTGGTGGCGTTGAACGCGTTTTATCGAGGGTTTCGACGGTTTATGAAATGCCATTTAAACCGCCGGTTGCGAATAAAACCGGGTTAGCGAAATTGAGTGGAGAGATGGGAGAATTTATGGGGAAAAAACAACAACAGCGCGTTGGAGAAATGTGAATGGTAATTGCTGATAGTTGCTTAACAGAGCGGTGCTAATAAGCTCGTGCGTGGTGAAGAAAAAGTTATAGTACTACTATTATCGAGTAGTACTAAAGCGCAAGTTTCATTTGCTCATTGGCTAATCGTTTATTCGTAGTATCTAGTAAAAGTCTAGCACGTAAAAATAACAATCATTTTTTGACATACGTTTTTAGTTCACAGCATAGGTTCATAACACATAACATGATTTTTATAGAAAAGGCGCCATTTTTTCAGTCGTGTGGCAGAAGGAACATAGTATTCAATTTTTTGTTCACTAGAAATGATTGGTTAATTAATTTTACATGGTAATTAATCGAAAATATTGTGAAAAAAAATGCATGTTGTTCAAATTTTTCCGTCGTGTTCCAGCCTTTTCCTTTAATTTTTTTCTTCGATTTTTCAAAAATGTTCTCTTTTTTTCCATTCCATTTCTTTCCATTTCTTCTTCCCGTTTTTCGATTTTCATGTTTTTCAAAAATGCATGTTGGGACAACAAATTTGAAATTTTTTGAGTGAATTTAATTTTGGGGCCGACATTGTTTTTGACGAAAATGAATTTCATTTCTACAACAAATTTTTTGTTCCACAAATTACAATATTTCAAAACAGTGACCGACTTGTAAATTTTCTCGTGTCTGAGTGTTATTAGACCGATTCGAAAAAGTAAGTAAGGTACCTTATAGTAAAGTACAAAAAAACACAGTTTAGAATAGTTAGTATTAAGTTTATAACTTAAAACCAACCCAAAAAAACCAACATTCAAAATGGCAGCTTCTGTTCCAGCTAACTACAAAGATATTTCAAATTTTTGGCATATTATTGGTATAACATATTTTTTGGTCGAAAAAAAGGGTTAAATAAAAATCACCATTATTTTACTCCGACGCATTATAAAGTTTAAAAAGACCCTCGGTTTCAAGGAGTTTTTCGCTGTTCCGTCGAAAGAGGAGCGTGAGAAGCGCAAAGTGAACTGACACGATTTTTTTATATTCCGACTCGTTTTTTTCATTTTTTGGTCCATTTTAAGGTTTTTTTTTACTTTTTTGATCATTTTGAGTCGTATTATAAAAAAATCGTGTTAACTGCGAGAAGGTTGCCGTGAAGACTTCCAAGTACGGTGACGGTGCGTTTGCCAAGTGCGACATCAAGAAGGGCGAGTGCGTCGAGTGGGGCGTCGTGCGCCGCTTGCCGATGGACGGGAACCAGTCCACCTACGTGTTCACCTGGTCCGAGGACCGCAAGACCTGGGCCACCACTTCCGGCGCCGCCATGTTCTACAACACGCACCCGACCCACCCGAATACTCTAAATGGCGCAATTATCGTGACGGTGTATAATTGGACAAAAAAATTTTAAAAACTGAGTTTTTTGGTCCAAAAGGCACAGGGAAAACACACGTTATTTTGATCAGGTCAAAAGTCTTAAACATAGCAAAGGAAATTCATCTCAAGTGAAACTCATTTTTTTGCATTTTTTTGACATTTTGGCCCAATTATTTACCGTCACGATAATTGCGCCATTTAGAATACCACCATGTTGCGGTTCTTCGACGAGGATCGGTTTGAGATCTACGCCAATATTTCAAACTTTCTGGTCGCCAGGTCGGAAATCTCATTTTTGATCGTTTTTTGACCCAAAATCGCTGTTTTTTGACTTTTTTTTGATTTTTTGACCAAAAAAATCGATTTTTTTCCCGTTTCAACCTGGCGACCAGAAAGTTTGAAAATATGGACATCGCGGCCGGCACCGAGCTCACCCACACTTACCGATCTCTGATGTGGCGAACATGCTTTGAAGGACTTGCCGAGGCTGCGGCGTAAGTTCTCTTTTTAAATTATTTAGTATTAGTAAAAGGAAGATAGTACTACAACTTCTTTGTCTTTTAAGAGGTAGTAGTTACTGTCCACCTTTTACTATATTTTGCATGGTATAAAGTAAGCTATAGCTGTTTACTTAGTAAGTATTAATAATCTTTGCATTGGTAATTTGAAATTAGTTGACACAGTATTTTGAATTGGTTTTATTATCCCTAATGGCATTATTGTCTTAATTATAAATTGTGATTGGAGTTATTTTTGTACTTTGCAAGCATGTGGTTCTTTATTTTTAAGTTTTTCATTTATTGGCGACAACTATAACACAGTCCAGCATTTGGAAAAAAAATGCGAACACCGAAAATAGAAAGGACGAGAAAATTGGGTAAGGTAAAGAACGGGAGTAAAACAACACTGACGAAACAAGCAGTGGACGAAAAATCAGTTTTCGATTAAGATTATATTTTTGTCGAATTCTGTTTTTTTTTCACAAACACCCATATATATTATCTGTAACAACAAATCTAGTATCCAAAACTTTGTTGAAATTTGAAAAACCCCTTGACAATATACTACTACCCAAACAAAAATACAAAAATCAGCAAACAAACACGCAAAACACATTGTGTTCATCTCACTTTCTGCAAACCACGCTTGATAACCGAGACCGTTTACACAAAAAAGGATATATCGCGACCGGACAGTGACGAGTGCTATTTTTTGTCCTCAAGGTCGCGGTATGTTTCGTCATCCCTTTAAATAAGATTTCATTGCTAGTTGATATTTCGTATTTTCAAAAGAGGAGATCTTTTCATGAACACATTTTCCAAAAGAGGAGGAAAAAAATGCTGCACAAACACACCGACCCTTTATTAATTTGAATTTGCCTTCTACACACCACACAGTACATAATTTTACAATTTATAACACATATTCCTGCCGGCTGAGAACTGCACGTAAATAATTTCCAGGGATTTCCCATACAGGTTGGGTCGTCTTTTACAAGAAGAATATACGACCTTTTGGGTTATTTTTGGAAAATTGTTTTTCGGCCATATATAAACTTTAAAGAGTTTTTACCTTTTTTAGTACGACCTTTGTGCTAGCAATTTTTAGAAAAAAAGAAAAAAATTGTCGATTGAATGTTCAATGAAAAATTTCCGCAAGTGAGCAAGATATTTTTGCAAAGGAGGCAGAATGCAGTATTTATAAGGTGAACAAAAAGAAATAGTTGTGCAAAATCATAGTAATTTATTATCTATTATCGTTACATTTCGTTAAATTTTTGTGTTATATTTTTTTATGCATTGCAGATCAAAATTTTCAAAAGTAGAACTGTTGAGCACCGAAAAGATTATACGTAAGTAGCATCACATAGTGTGTTGTTCAAAAATCTGTTCAATTCAGAAGCTATAAGGAAAAAAACCTCAAAATTTAGAACACACAAGAAAAAATTTACGTAGAAAACTCCGTCATTTAGACAGCGAAAAAAAGTAGGTACCAAGAGGAGGTTGATATTTCTATATTTGCAATTTTAACTACCATTTTTTACACCTGTTGTTGCCTTTTTTGTTTCTCTTCTCCGAAGAAGGAATTAAAGGAAAAACTGGTTCGATAGGCCCTTTTTCAGAATTTTTTTTGGATTCGGGACTCATCAGTTTTTTTCGAAATTGGGAGAGAAACAATTGTTTAGACCGATGATTTAAAACCAAAATACATTTTGTTTTCGAGAAAGCATTTGGGAGGCAATTTATTTTACATGTGTGGTTTAGCATTGGAACTTAATATATGACCCAAAATACAGTATTTTCCGATGTTTTGTTCGCCGCACAAAAAATTCCAATTGAAAAAATAATGCCTCTTACACCTTGGAATCAAAAATTACGAGGATGGAAAAGGTTTACATCCAATTTTCACTAGAGTTTTCACGAACACATTCCTGTTTTTTTACGACATTCATCATTCCAAATCTAATCCGCAAACAAACACCATGTAATATACCTATTTTTCTTACAATAAATTGCAATTATACGCGGAAAAAATCAAAAATACGCGAACGCAAATTTTTAGAACAACAAACACCTGTGATGAAAATAAACGGAGCCAAAAAAAACACATATCTCGAAAAAAAGCGACTCATTAAATGTGGGAAAGAATCACATAAAAGCAAATAGCACAAGCAATCGATTCAAGCCTGAGATTCTCCGATCATTTCGGTTGTTTGTCTTTTGCAAGACGGAGGAAACAGAGAAAATATCACGACACATATATAGTAATTAATACTAATTGCAAGCAAATCATGCAAGAAATTTTCCGAAATTTTTAAGAGAAATTTTCTTTTTTAACCAATTAGTTTTGAAGTGTTGGAGAGTACATAGTGTTTATTACAATGTACGAAACAAACATTTCGATTCAATTGGAAATTTCAAGTGTCATTAATTTTCCGAGCAATTGGTTACGAATTTTTTGAAAGTTTTTTTTCAAAATTAGGCCGTCTTTTTAATAAGAATTTACATAAACCACATATAGTTACAAACATATCAGTTGACCGGCAGTACTAGTAGACAAAAATTAGTCAAAAGTGCCAGAAAAACGAACGCGCACCCGAAAAATTTGTCCGAAATTTCAGTAAAAAAATAAGGAGAGACCCTTCCAGTCATCAACACGGGGGAGTATTAGTACTGAGAAAGTTAGACGAATCACGGACCTTACGCACTTTTTAGCTTTCAATACCTCAGAAAAAGCCTATACTACCACAAAAGGTCTTAATTTGAAATGTTAAAAGTTTCTTGAGACCGGAGTGTGTTGTCCATTTTCGTTTTTCCTTTTTAGTTCAAATTTGGAAGTAGTGATTTCTTCCTTTTTTTTACAGAAACAAATTGGAACAAAAAAAAACACCACCCAAATGGTTGTCCAAAAATGATGTCATCGAAATATATTTTTTGCAAAATTTGGTTTCGCTAAACACGGCAATTGTAAGGAGGTTTTTTGAGTAAGGAAGATAAACAAGACGGAAAAAACAAAAAAAGACACAGCGAACAAAAAAATAATCAGTCAAAAATTAGGAAAAATAGGAGTGTTTAGTAACCACGGGCAAAAACAAAAAAATACTAACAAACACGAATCAATAATTTTGCATTTTGCGGCTAGGATTTACACGGGCCTTCGATAGACGAACAAAAACATTTTTTTAAATCCCGATTTTATAGGTCGATATCTGGTGTTTTTTCTGTTTTTCTCTTAATTTTTTCGGGGCTTTTTGTTCTTTCCATTTTTTTTTTTTATTTTCGATTTTTCAAATAATTTTGTCAGGTTCGATTTTGCTCTTTCTTCTCATATTTCCGTAGTTTAAAAAATTCTCCAGGGAGATTCATCTGTTTGGTTCGAAATTTGCACAATTTGATAGTAATATTATGTGTTTTATGAAAAGCTAGCTATTTTTTTATCCTTCCCCACAATAACAGATTCGTTTTTATTAGTAAATTAAAAGATAATTAAATTCCCCCCCAACAAAAAAAAGTTAAGTCTAAATGGTTGCATTTGTCAGAAAACCTCGGTCGTTCCTGGCTCCCCTTGTCATCATTGTGGCAGCTATAGGAATAACCGTATTCAGTACTACCCAATCATTGGCACTTCTTAGACGCCGCAGAAGAGCAGGCGCAGATAGTACTATAGGCTCTCGCGCAGCAGCAGCGATGGGTTTGGGTTTTGACGAGCACGCATGGGCAGACACAGGCTCAGGTTCAGACACATGGGCGATAGGTATACCGGCAGACGCACGGACACCAGCAGCAGCAGATCATAGCAGTAGTACTGGTATAGGTTCACGCGCAGCAGCAGAGATGGGTTTTGGCGAGGATGAAGTGACTGAGGAGGCTGGCACAGCCGCAGCGGCAGCAGCAGCGTTATCAACAGGAACAGCAGCAGCAGGAGAAGCATGCGCAGCGGAGTCCAAAGAATGTGAACCGACTGATGGCGGTGGTGCCAGTGCTGCTGCTGCTGAGAGAGCTCGAACAACATCACCCGCACTAGAATTTGAACAGAGAGACCCTCCGTCGCTCAAAATCCTAACGCAGAACGTGTGGTGCCACTACCCCATGTCATTCGTTCCCGGAAAACAGTGCCGTCATGCTTTGCGCGGGCGGAACATAAATGAACGATTAGATATATTAGCTGAGCACATTGCAGAAGAAAAGTACGACATAGTCTTCATTCAAGAACTTTTTATCCAGAAAATGTGGCCATTTACGAGCGAGAATCGGGACAATTTCAGGTTTTTTGCTGAGAAACTGAGGCAGGCTGGGCTGATATATCGCACAAACCCGGAGGAGTCGTTAGACGACAGTCGATACGTTGGGCAGAATGCGGGGGTCGCAATATTCAGCAGATGGCCAATGAAAGACCATGATTCTCAGGATTTCGAAAAAACCGCCGAAAGCATGAACACGAAAGGCTTCGTCACAACGGTGGTTGAGGTTCCTGTGCTAGAGCCAGAGAAGCGATCTCCGTCAATGCACGAAGGTGGTGCAGGTGGAGGCGCTCGCGCCGCTGTTCAAAGACAAAGAAGCTTTTCAACCACTTATGATGGGCCAAAAATCAGTATCCAAATCGTATCAGCCCACCTTGACGCGCGCCACTGGCCCTCGAAACAAGCACAGGTAACGCAAATCAAAGATTACTTTCTGGCAATCAAGGCCCAACGCCAAGCCGAAGATGATACCAGGCTGATAATATGTGGTGATTTGAATATCTGCCCACAGCAAATCTGGGATGACGGATCTCAGTATGATCATTTGATTTCTGAATTCTCTCACTTAGGTTTGACTGATTTGTGGAGTGCGGGGGAAAGCGAACGCATACCAACTGAGGGAGTAGGAACCAGTAAAGCTGGAACACTGGACCACATTTTTTACGAACCGCCTCTTTGGAAAGAAGTTTTGAGCAAAAACAGGGTACTGATCACAAAAAAAGAAGGATCAGGCGCGGGTAAGAGCATATCGGACCATTATGGATTGGAGGTGGAGCTTGCGCTGTGACGATTTTTTCCCCCCAAGATTTTTCGTTTTGTTGCAAAACAAGACGCACACAAAAAAGTATTATTTTCTCCACACAAACTTAACCAAAAAACACAGTTTTCAACAATAACGTTTGTTCGACCAAAAAACACAGTTTCGGAAAATGGTCCAGGCGCTGTTTCTTCCGAGATGGCGTAACTGTCTCGAGACATTAGTATTATTTCATAGAATTCGTGAAAAAAATGATTATTGTCACTCTTGAATTATGTTCTTCCTCAAATTGTGTTTTCGCTCTTCGAATTCTTGAAAATGGTTGATGTTCGAGTTCCAGGTTTTGTTCTTCGTTTTGTATTTTCTTTACGATTTTTCTAAACATTTCCCATAGAATTGCAGGTGTTCTCCTTTTAAGGAAAACTTTTTTTGTTTTGTTATCGAATTTAATTAAAAACAGTTTTATATTATGCATGGTGGTGTAAAAAAGTTAACAACCAAGATGCTGCATATTAGAAAACTCATTGTTGCGGTTTTGATCCTCATGGAGCAGGAAAAATTTGGTTCTGCAAGTTTGGTCGCTCCCATTTCGGCGGTGCGCATCCGTGCTAATGGTGCTAATAATGCGAGTGGTTCTGAAAAACAAAAAGAAGATTCGGCTATTTATGGTACCAGTGGCGATGGCAAAAAAATAGTTCCGAGGAAAAATGGTACTAATTCTATTCCTCGATGTATTTCTGGAAAATCCGTTGCTTGCTTTGGCTTATTGTGCAGCGTCACTAAATACGTTCCGTACGGATGGGCGCACATTTTATTTGCTGTCTGCAATGCGGTATTTGTTCACAATCGTAATGGTTATGGTCATGCACAGGTTTTGGAGGTGGGATTGGACGCCGACCCGGTATGTTCGGAAGTCGAACCGATGGACCGAGTGTTACTCTAAAGAAGGGAATTATCGTCCATCCGTAAATAATTATAGTCCAGATTTTGGACCATTTTGATCCAAAAAAGACGTTTTTTGGACCGAAATTGTGATTTTTGGATCAAAAACTGGACGATAATTATTCACACGTGGACGATAATTCCGTCTTTGAGATTACCAATGATTTTTCTTACAGGACTTACAATTTATCATTTGTTCAATCGTGAAGCTGGACCAGTGAAGGTTATTTTTGGCGCAGTGGTGCATTTTCTACTTGTGGTTTGTTTTCATGGCTGGGTGACTTGGTTGGTGAGGAAAAGTGCGGCGAGGGAGAGGGTGGCGCATAAGAAATACCACGAAGAGTGGAACAAGAAAAAGAATGGAAAGCACGAGTGAAAACGACCTTTGGTGAAAATGGATCAGATTTCGACCTTTTGGAAAAAACGGCCTTTTGGAAAAATAATATTGGTGAAAATCGATCAGATTTCTTTGAATCTCTTGATTTTGGCATTGAATTGTGTTCTTCTGAAGGGTTCCTTCTTTTTTCTATTTTTCAGCAAAATGTTGGTGTTTTTCTCGAATTTTTTTTTGAAAAATTAATGTGACCAAAAGTTTCAATAAAACTTCGCAGGTGTTTAGTATCCTCTTTGAGGAAAAAAACAGTTTTTCGTTTTTGAGAAGGTTTGGTTTTTAAAAAAATACTATTCGATATGTCAGACAATCCCCCCTAAAAAAAAAGAGTTAACAGACAAGATGATGCATTTTATTAGTAAACAATTTATTGTCGGGGGTTTGATCCTCGTTGTGCAAGTCGAAAAATATGGTTGTAGTACTAATTTAGTTTCTCCTACTTCGGCTTTGCGTATCCGCGGTGCCTATGGTAAGAATGCGAATGGTGATAGGATTACGAAACGAAACAGTTCTGCTTGTACTAGTAATCATGCTGATGCTACTGGACGAAAAGAAGCAGAAGGCGCTGAAGTTATTGCATGGGACAAAGGTGAGGCCAGTACTATTTTTTCCAGTGGTAATAATTTGAGGAAAATCAAGAATTGTAGTTTGATGCGCGGTTTCATCTTTTTAAGTTTTCTGGTTTCCGGTGCCATCGCAGGCAAAACGGGGGGAGTACTAAACGTTGCAATAAACGTAGCAACGGGTCAATACGTTGCAATAAACGTGGCTCTAGCTCTTGGAATTATGAAGTATGTTCCCTATGGTTGGGCGCAAATAGAATTGGGCGGTTTTGCTGTTTTCTTCGTTGCTCTAGCTCGTGCAATTATGAAGCATGTTCCCTATGGCTGGGCGCAAATAGAAGTCGGCGGTTTTTCTCTTTTCTTAGTTGCTCTAGCTTATGGAATTATGAAGCATGTTCCCTATGGCTGGGCGCACCTTGGCGCTTTATTTATGACTATGTGGCATTTCGTTCAAGCAACTACTGATAGACGGGTGCATAATCGAATTGGCCAGAATTGGTTGGTTCCTTTTCTGGTACCCATTGGGCTTAACACGATTTTTTGATAATCCGACTCATTTTTTTGATAATAATTTTCGACGCATTTTTCTGAGCTTTTTTTAAAATCGTTTTTGAGGTTTCTTCGGATTAGTATAAAAAAATCGTGTTACTTGGAATTTATTACAGAAGAAATCCTGAAGTATCATGGGTTTTCGGTGCAGTTGCGCATTTATTGTCTGCGGTTTTTGTCTGTGGCTGGATATTTTGGGCGGTCTGGGGAAAAGATGAAAAAAAAGGTAAGGTAGCAGAATTGAAGAAGAAGAAAGAGGATTTGGAAGATGCAGCAGCAATACTCTAAACTCACTAATAATCGTAACGGCGCGTAATTGACCAAAAAATTAAAACATATGAGTTTTTTGGTCCAAATTACAAAGGGAAAACGCACGTTGTTTTGATCAGTCCAAAAGTCTTAAACATAACAAGGGAAAATCAACTCAAGTGAAACTCATTTTTTGACATTTTTTTGACATTTTGACCAATTACGCGCCGTTACGATTATTAATGAATTTAGAGTATATGGGGCAGAATACAGGGTGATGGCGAGAATACAGGCCAGACAACAGTTGGAATATGCGATGATGGCCGAAGAAGAAAATGCAACGCGAATTTTTTCTAATCCGACTCGTAAATGATCAAATAAATTCAAAAAAATCTTTAAAAATGGACCAAAAAATGATCAAAAACGAGTCGGATGAGTACCACAAAACCATCGTGTCATGTTGAAGACCCGAGAGAGGAATATATAAGAAGATCTGAAGAAGAAATAGAAAACATGCTGCATCGTAGGAATTTGAAGGTCTCACAGGACCAAGATTCATCACAGGACCAGGGATCTGAAGATTCATCACAGGACCAGGAATCATCGGGACAACTAGTAGCGGTGTCGGAAAAAAAGACATGTTGTTGTCGAATTTCTTAAAAGCGTCCAAAATAAGAATTTGTTGCATGCAGTAATTCGATTACTATTTATGGTAAAAATTTTTGTTAAGAAAATCTGTTTTTTTGACAACAACAAATAAAAATGGGTCTTGTTTTTGCAAAAAAATAAAAATAATAAATATGAACAAAAATTATTTAGCTTAGGTGACATGACATCATGTCGTTGGAGTTTGATTTTGATTAATGCACGATCTGTAGAAGAAGCCATTGAACACAGGCCTATATGGAATTTGATTTATTAGATGTCCAAATGTGGATACTTGAACAAAAATTATGTTTGAATTCGAATTCTGTTTTTTTTTTTTTTTTTCCGCAAGTGTTTTTTATTCGAAGGAAGGGACGACGTGGCTTTTTAGTACAGGGTGTTTTTAAAAATAATTTCCTTCCGAATACATGTTCCATCTATTTTTTGACGATTCTTCCCAACAAAAAACCTATCCAAATTCGCATGAAATTGCAGGCGTTCTCCTTTGTTTAAGGGGAACTTTTTTTCGGGGTTGGCACGATTTTTGAAAAAATAATATAGTTTGAAAAGAATGGTAAATGTTTAGAAATTATTATTACACCCCGTTCACCCTCAACAAAATATTAAGCATAAATATGTAGCGAGAAGATGGTTTTTTTCAAAAGATTCATTGTGGTGACTTTAATTCTCCTAGCCCAGGAGAAGTGTGAAAATGTTTTTGTGCTCGCCCGCCGCAGTAGTACTACTGAAACTAAATCTAAGAAAGTTTACTCTTTGGGGGGCAGTAGGAAACAACACGGTGAGAATGCGTTAGTAGTACTAAAACACGAGGAAAGAGGGCAAGATGTAACGGTTCGTTCGGAGAACCCATCAATAGTCGATCAGCGTCGACCAGCTATAGTCGATGGAATATTGCGTGCATGGCCGACTTTCACATTCGGAGCCGATTTATGGGACGAAAGAATGACGGACGACGGTAAGAAATATTTTGCAAACCATACAACTGAAACAACACAGTGGGATGACCCAAGACTAGTACTATCACCAACAACTTGCCAGGATGACGAATTGATGCGATGGATTGGGGTCAGTTGACAGGCAATTGAGTGTAAGACTTTGTTGGTACGGCGGATCAAAATGAGTGATTGATGCGGTTTTTGTGCTGGTAGGCTGAACGCATTAAAAAAACAAAAAAATATAAACTAAAACGATACTAAAAATCATCCACATGTTTAACCTCAAGCCAAGGTAAGTAACATAAATCAAATTGCGCGCAGTTTCGGTGCGCATTAAAACGGATACTGCGCGATATTGGTGCGGGTTTGTTTGTTTTATGAAAATAATTGGCGAACAAAAATAAACAATTTTTTCTTTCATTTCCAGGGGATCAGGGCGCATTTGTCACATTGTTTCATTCATTGTTCATTTTGATATGAATGATTTGTGTTTTCCCCTATTTTTCTGTCCTTTTAGAGACAAAAATTTGTTGTCCAAAAATATCTTCTTCAATTTAGTCGGCATCGGTTCTCCTCTAAAATTCCATTGTTCATCATTTCTAGAGAATCACCTCCTTGTAATTACAAGCATATAATCGTAGCGCACAGCCAATTGTCTATTTCTTGTTTCGGAAAGAGAAAAAAGTTATTGTTGAATTTCCCCTTCAAAAAAAAAAAAAAAAAACATGCAGCGTGATCCTCGTCTCGTATCGTTCAACGTATACGATCTACACGGTTTAGGTTCTGTTAACAATTATGTCCTTGGCTTCAAACTTTTCGGCTTTTAGGTCGAAAAATGTTCATTATTTTTGGTAATAGATTTTGTCAAAAATAAAAAACATACAGTAAAGCTTGAATTGGCGGCGCTGGAACTCTCGGCGCATTTCACGGCGGGATTGAATGTTATCACTTAGAATGGAGTTTTGGAGGTATCGATGCAGCGAGTGGAGTGAATCCGTGTTTTCCTGGGAAATCGAGTCTGGGGACGTTGAAAGAGAAGATTTTGATGGGGAGGACGGATTTAGACATTGAAGAGTTTTTCCAAGTAATCGAAGACTTCTTTTTCTCCCAAAAGTACGACGGTGAAAATTACAATCTGTTCAAACGAAATTGTTGTCATTTCAGTACCGAACTGAGTGAAAAATTAGGCCTCGGTGATTTTGTGCCAAAATGGGTGAATGCGCTAGCCCGGTCGATTGGGGGTGATGGAAGCGGTGAACCGAGTGTTAGCTTGACTGGAAAAGGGAAGGGAACTGATGAATTTAATAGTGTGGATAAATTGGTGCCAAATAGAAATGAACACGCTGATGGCAGAAATGCGTCCGGCCAGAAAATTCAAACATTGGAAGATGAGCTAAACGCGCGCGACGTTGTTGATTACCTTTCATCGAAAAATCTTACAGTTGCATCACTGTTTGAAAAAATCGACCACCTTGAACCTGTAGCCGGAACATGGAACGACAGTGCAGTATCCCGTGCGGAAGCTTTGAAAGCCAGTAAGGAGCTGTATGACAAAGCAATCAAATCTGACGCGGTAAAAAATGCAAAAGCATTTCAAAACCAAGCTGTTCTTTCTGGTACTACTGTGACCAACGCAAACGAAGACACTGATGAGAAAAATAATAGCAGTGAAATACCATTGGCCTCACCTCAACAAAAATTCCACCCACTACCTACATTCGATCCAAAAGATGAAAGTTCAGTTGACGCAGCGATAGACAGATATATCCGCGAGTTACGCGTTCAACTGGACGATATCTTAAAACAAAAAGATTTCGAAAACAAACAAAACACCGACGAAACAATGATTGACGACCCAAACAGTTATTTTCCCGAGGCTTTAAATTCAACAGGTCCAGGACGACATTTATCAACTAATACCACATCTGACGCATCTTTCGCTCCGGAAGACATCGCGATTTTCGAGGAAGAAATAGACCGTATTAACACAGCTATGAAAAATCCGTCTAAATTCACACGCGCTGGAAAATTAAAATTCTACCGAGAATCTTGGTTCGAATCGAAACCAAGAAACGCGTCAAACGTTTCAAACACAGCTCAAGCCGTCTTAAACAATTTAGAACAGAGCAAGAAATACGCGCGCACTCAGCAGCTGAAGTATGTCGAGAACAAATTGAAAGAAAGCAAACGGCTTTACGAAATAGCGAAGAAAAATGACAAAAACGCAAACGTAATATTTCCACGCGATAGGAACAAAATCTGCAGAGAAATAAAAACAGCCGAAAAACAACAACGCGTAAATTTACCTGACGAGAATTGGCGTCGAAAAATACTTGAACGCAATATCCTTGACGAACACGAAATGCTAACTGATTTTAGAGTCGCTTTGCAGCCGAATGTTGGGGACTCAATGAGTAGTGGTGGGCAAAAAAATGGTAATGATGTCAAAAAAGACGCTTCTGAAAATCCAAATGGCCCTGAAACGTATCCGAAATCAATGATCTATCCGAATTTGATGCCATTGCGTGGGCTTCTAAATCAACCAAACCAGTTTTCACCCATAAATTCACCAACAGCTGCGAGGCGCGAATTATTAACGAAATTCGAACAGCGATATAGAGAACTGAATGAACAGAAAATGTTAGCGAAAAATGACGAACAAGTATTGGACAGAAAAAAGAAAAATCAAATCAGTGTCGC
>Ga0099798_10321_pt1 | contig 16396 bp, 16 predicted proteins | sample Uncmet_Sort29A_1_FD_89870 | JGI IMG/M metagenome (GOLD analysis project Ga0099798, IMG submission 89870) | Marine eukaryotic communities from CALCOFI LINE 67, Pacific Ocean - CN13ID_Sort29A_1 | ecosystem: Environmental > Aquatic > Marine > Oceanic | place: Pacific Ocean: Monterey Bay | collected...
GTGCTCTTCGTTTGTCTGCCGCGGAATATTACGGAGGTGGTGGCGGTAGTGATGATGATTTTGGCGTTTTGGTTCGTCCTATGGTTGCTGAATATCATGACGATGCTGATGATAACAGTGGTATCGTTCAGTCTTTCCTACATTTCTGCGGTATGTCTAGTTCACGTGCGCCGTATTGTCAAGAGATCGCGCCCGACGCTTGTTGTGTTGCATGTGATGATGAGGGTGCTAAAGAGGAGGACGGAAACGAGGGTGGGGCGACGAAAGATGAGGAGGAAGTAGTGGAAGAGGAAGAGGAGGCGCTGGACTACGTTTGAGACATTAAAACAGTAAAAATTGTCGCCTAAAACGTTAAAATTCTTCACAATTTTAATTTTCTACTAGGTTGAGAAAATCGATCCTGTATCGAAAGAGCCAATGCGCGTTTACAACGCCAAGCCCACTACACGAGTGCCGTTAAATGCCAAAGAAGCAGAATCTTCTCACCAACAATACATGCATTCTCTCATGAAGAAGGAGGCAGTTCGCCGCGCGCGTTTGGAAGCCGGTCTCCAACCTGACGGCTCGGCAAAAGAGCTAGAGGAATGCCCTATTTGTTTAACGACCTTATTGACGAATGAAAATTCGGCAACGATTTCTCCTTGTGGTCATACCGCTTGCGCTGAGTGCGTGCAGGAGATGGTACGTTTTTTATTTAACAAATTTACTTTTTGATATTGTTGTTTAAATAAAATTAAACAAAATTTTGTATTCACAAAAAATAGTTGGAACAGCACGGAGGCTGGCGTCAGGAGGCTAATTGCTGGTCGTGCCGTAAGCGTTTCACTAAGGACCAGGTGTGCAAAAAAATCTTCAACCGGCCGGCCTATGAGGAAAAATACAAGAAACCAAGTCCTGAAGTCGATCTCTGCCCGCAGCCCACGCGGCAAACGTTATTTAGATTAGGGCCGTTGCAGATGTCTTGGAACACTGAAAAATAATTGATAAAATTATTATATTGATTCGTCGGCGTAAAAAAATTTATAAACATTGTAATAAATTTTTCTTGTACAAATTTGAAAACCAAATTATAATTTTCTATTGACAGTATTACGATGATATAAAAAAGCGTCGAGTTCTATTAGTTAAACCATGTAAAGTTAACGACACAACACTCGAAAAATATTCGTGTTGAAATATTATTTGACTAGCTTGAAAAACAAAAATGAAATGTAAAGACGAACGTGGATTTAGTTTGACGCACGCTAGATTAGCGTTTTTGGATTTATTGATATTTTTTCTTGCGGGCATATATTTTCTATTCATCTGACATGAAAGTTGGTTGTTGTGAAGAAAGAAAAGTGTTGTTACGTGGAAAATGTGTGAAATGAAAAAATGAAATGCAAGCAAATTTTTCAAAAGCGTACGTCGTCTTTTAATTTTTAATAATAAAATTGTTCGTCATTGTTCATAATTTTGGCTCGAATCACGATACTATATGAAATCGTGATTCATTCGACGTTGTAATAATTATCATACAGAACAATAACATTTACAATCATAAACAACACGTAATATTATAAGTCGATATTGAGGTGCGATATTGACAAAACAAAATAGCAGTAAAGTCAATCTCATCATTTTTAAATAATTATAAAAATATTTTCCAACAGTACAAAAAAATCAAAATATGAGGCAGCTGGTTTTGTTCGCTGTATTTTGCGTGATTACTAGCGATGGGTTATCGTTAAAATTAACAGCGCCACGGCGGGCGCCGCTCACGCCAGAGGAGGAGGCGTTGCTAGAGAGGCAGAGGCAGAATCATAGAATGGCTAGAGAGCGTGGGCGGCGTGTTGACGCCCTGGCAGAGATGGCGCGGGCGGAGGGGCGAGATGATTTCGTAGCGTTTTGTCATTATCGCGCGCAGGATTGTTATCGGGGTTTGAATTATATCGCGAGGGTAGCACAGCCGCGTTTTGCTTACACGGAGACGATTATACCGGACTCGCTTTATCCGGAGGGGTATAATAGAGTAAGAGCTGCATATACGTACAGTTACAGAGCGTGGGGTTTACGGATAGAATGGCGGGCGGCGACGTCGCATCACGTCGTCAATGCAGTTTGGAATTTGATCCGCGGGAGGGATCCTGAAACCATGAAACCGGTGCTGGAAAATATATTGGTCGATCTTACAGCGATAGCACCGCATTTTGAAGGGCATTTGTGGTTCCCGTTTGTAGTAATATTTATAGGCGGCATGCTCCAGTTCTTGTATTATCCGTGGGTTTTCTTCACCGGCCTTGTAGCGGCAGTCTTAGGGGCGATTGCTGTTTTTAAGATGTCGTGGGTGTGGGAAACGTCCGCTTTCCAATTTAGAGGTTCGAGAAAAACTATTTCACTTAGCCACTCCATGGAATTCTTTGCTGCGTGTGGTGGGCGTTTTTGGAAACGTCACATGTTTACGTGCTTCCCTCCCAAGTCTCAAAAGGCGGGCTTGGCCACAAAGGCAGGAATTGTCGTCTGGCTCCGATTTCGTTATCTCCGAATTGAAACCACTCTTCGTGCCAAATCCTTCTTTTCCCCGCGCTGACCTAACCCATCCCTAACCCCCCCCCCGAGGTAATTCCCCCTTCCCCAGGATATTCTTTGTTTCGTGCGAAAAAGGCTACATGGCGCTCCTTCATATGTGGCGCCCATTCTACAACCGTTACGGGCTGCTGTTTTTCGTTTTCTTCGTGTGGGGTCTGCTGGCGTTTGGCTTGGCGCAATTGCTGGTTATCAGTGCTATTACGATGGGCACATTTCTCTTGCTACATCAAGTCGCCTCAGAAACGGACGTTGACGAAGACTTAATCGAAATCTGGCAACGACATGACGCCCTACAAGCGCAGGCCGCCGCCCGAGAGGCTGCCGGGGGTGGTGAGGTTAGCAGCAGTAGCAGTGATGATGGTGGTGGAAATGATGCGAATGAAAGGGCTGCGGAAGGAGGGTGGGTACGAGGTATTTTCCGTGGCGTGGTTAGAAGTGTAGGCAGGGGGTTAGTGAGGAAAGTGCTTGGACCGCAGAGACGGCGTCCTGCTCCTGCCATCCGAAACCGCAGGCAACATGCTCAGCCAGATCAGAATCGCTTGGCCGGGAGGAGGATGTCGCGACACGAAGTCAACCGCGCCGTCGACGCGGCCAGGCTACCCGCCGCGGAAGGTCCGATCGTGCCAGCAATACAACCTCCTGCTCAGCAACAGCCAGACCCACCGCCTCTTATGCGTGGTTGGACTATAATACCTTGGGGGTGGATACCATTTTGCTCCTCCACGCCAAACCCCATGCCAGAACCACGGCTCCAACCACCACGCCAGCCATCACCGCCACCACAACAGCAGCAACAACAACAACAAGCTCTTCCACCTGCACCGCAAAGACGGCGACCGCCTGAACAATTTGCACCAACACCCCGCGCAGATAGACTTGCACAAACGCTGCGCAGTAACCGCGGTTTTGTGAATCTTACCGGTGTAAGATTGCGGTCTGTAGCCCAACGACAACAACGACTAAACCCCCCAGCACTCGAACAACCGCCGCCTGCACCACCAGCACAACAGCAAGAGGGCGTTCATTTTGCAGAATATCAACGATCCACACCAACAGTCACACGCATGCGGCATAGAGAATCAGGTGATATTATGACATCCACACGTACTGTTATGACGCGGCGCATTCCATCGGAAGGGGAGGCAGAAAGAGGCCACGATGATTACATGCAAAGTCTCCTAAACGGCGCGCATTAATATATACACTCATTTCACATATTTTTTGTATAGAAAAAAATTATAAAAATTTAATTTACATCCCGCAGGAGTATAAACGTATAATTAGTTTAATTATTAACGCCAATAATTATGATGAATTAGTTTAGAATTCGTATCCATTAATCGATATACAAAACAAAAAAACGTTCATTGAAATAATTTTATTGTCGATCCAAACATTTTTTGAAGGCGTGATTTTGTTGTTGTATTGTAGATGTAATGTGATGTTATGTATATGTGAACGCAGATATTATTTTTGAAAAATTAACAGCTGAATCATTCATAATAATTATTACAAAACGCAGATACAGTTGCCACACATTTCACACGATCAATTATCAAGTCAGTAATTTCACACACATAAATTAATTATCACGCAGAAACCGAAATCAAAAAACCGTAAATAAAAATAAAAAATGAGCAAACGCAAGCAACGCGTTGTTGAGCGGCCGCTGGCGCGTGCATTGCACAACGGCTACCGCATTAGTCAAAAATACAGTACAGTACATCCAACCAGTAAGGCGGCATTTATGAGTTCGAGATTATCTAGTAAAACATCCGGCTTTATGTGTAGTGGAATTGTTCTGGCTATTTATTTCTCTGGCCAGTTATCATTATCAACCAGCGTTGCGGTCATGGGGATGGTTATTTTGCTGCAGATTGTACTAGCGTATGTCATGCGGGTGAAGATAAGCAATGTTTTGGTAGAGGAAACGGAGGGCAAAAAGTTTAAGGTGGCGATAGCGGGTAGCGGCCTGGCGGGGCTAGGGTTGGCGAATGTGTTGGACGAGGCCGGCTTTGATGTAACCGTGTTTGAGGCTGGGGAGGGCGCGGGCCTCGCTTCTAAGGGCAAATTGGAGCTGCCGAACGGTAAATTTGTTGATGTACCGTTACGAATGATTAGCCCCGCGGCGTATCCGACGTTATTTCCTATGTTACAGCACTTAGAATGCCCTTACAAAGAAATCCCCACGGATTGGAATTTACTATCCCCAACTGGCGAGATGGTTTTCAAAAGCAATATGTTAGATTTTGGTATCATATCGCGAGTTCGAAGGTATTTATTTGAGTGGACAAAGAACGGTCGTTTATTTGAATTTATTCGCTGCTTTTCGCTGCTTTTATTTTGTAGCCCGCGACAGGATGAGACCATTGCTGAGTTTTTGGTCAGGACGGGCGTCGAGAAGGACGAGCCAGGTTCGACACAAATATTACCCCCAAACTCATTACCAAAACCCAGAAATCCAGGGAAACGGGCCATGGGGCTATCTGCTTCCATCTTCGTCTAAAATGGCATTTGTGCCAGTCAGCATCGATAACTCGTTTTTCGCATCCGAACAATTTGTAGACAGAACGGCAGTTTTCGCATATGGTAAACATGGACCCCCGATAACTTTGAATTTTGGCACTGGCCGCCAGTCTCACAAACCCCTATCCCGGATTGCCGAATCCCCATCTTCCACAGCACCCCCCCATCCCAAGTTTTTGTGATTTTCAGGTCACTGGCTAGTCGTCCACCGCATGTGGCTATCCTGGATGTTATCGATCAGTAGTAAACAAGTAGATTCGTACCCGGCTACCAGCATTAGACAGGTTGCACGACAAGCCCTTAAGCTCAACAACCAGTTATATCGCGTATACCCAGGTGTGTGGGAGTTAGAACGCCGATTAGTAAAAGGGCTTAAGCAAAATTCAGTAAAAACAAGTTCTGCTGTAGGTCCGATTCCCGTTGGAAGCGGCCCGCATATGATCAACGGCGAGGAATTCGATGCTGTTGCCATCGCAACCCCTCCTAATGTTGTCGAAAAAGTACTTGGCGAAAACAGATTACAGGAAAAGGAATGGAGTGGGATCTTTGATCAGTTTGAATACAAACCAGGGAAAATTATCGTTCATGACAACATCCATGCTGGCCTTCCTGAGGACAAAAACGACTGGCGGCTTATGAACATGCAGATGCCCCAATCACAGGAGGAATCAGTTATTTTGTCTATTTGGTTGAATCGTTTTTACGGCTGGGAGGAAGAGGAAGCCAATAGTACGGATTATTTTGCATCTTGGACGACTGATGTTTCTTGGCTGGACGCACAGTTCAAAAATTACACCGGGTACAAAAGCGAGGTGACCCTAGGCCGGGCCGTTTTCACGCCAGACACGAACGCTGCTCATACAAGGATTCGGGAGATGCAGGGTCGCGACAACATCTTCGTACGAATCATTTTTAATATTTCATACGTTTTTTGTTAAGATTTTATTTAATTTCAACATTTTTCATTCACAAAATAGGTTTGTGGCGCTTACTCAGTGCCCGGTGTCAGCCTTCTCGAGCATGCGCTCCAGTCAGTTCATTGTGTAGTTGAGCCGCTCATCGAGGCCCGGCGCAAGTGGCAGGCCACCAACCAAAAATAGTTTATTTAAATTTTTCCACATAATATTTACGTAGTTTGTAGGACACACGCGTGTTAAGTTTAATGCGTGCAAGTAAAGTTTTGAAAAGTTTGTTAGTTACAATAATCTATTATCTGTACAGTGCTTATAAAGTAGTTATTAGGTCGTCGTGTTCTAGGATACGCGTGTACAATTGTACACGCGTGCAATTTTGTGTTAAAATATTTTTTGCGAATGCATGTCATAATGATCTCATGCATTTTGTAAGTCAGTTGAATACGGATTTGTACGTGTGGTTTGTCAGATTACAGCAGTGTTTCAGTAAATTAGAAAATGGCAGATCATTATTCATATCAATTCAGATTGCAGCACAGTGGTTCAGTAAATTAGAAAATGGCGTGGGATGATTACTATACCCGCGATGAAACCAGTTCGCCACGCGCGTGCTGGCATTGCGGTGCTTACGATCATTTCAAAGCCGATTGCCCGGAGCTAGATTCTGATGTAGATTCTGATTTGTCACTAGATTCTGATGTAGATTCTGAGATGTCGGAGCCACCGCAATTTGAGGAGCGGCCTGACGAGCCGGAGGAGATTGATTACACACTTCTTTGTGAGTATGAATGGGTGTGGGACGATGAATGCAGCGATTATGATAGTGAGGACGATTACGAGGAGGATGGAGAAGGAGGATGGAGAAAAAAAGAGAACTTGCCCCCGAGATCGGGTAAGTTGTATAAATCTGAAAGTTATTGCGATGGCGACGAGCCCGGCGTGGAGGAGGACAAATATGGCCGCGGTTATGCGGACCCTAATGTTGTTGTTTATCCTTACAAGGAGATGGTTTTAGAGTCGAATGATTACTATCATACTATTACGGCAAGAGACGGTAAGAAAATCACCCATGGCGATTTAGTGAGTCAGTATAATCGTATGACCCGGAACGGTCAAACCCACCCGCATCTGATCCCCGAACATCATCACTTTTTAGAAAGTATTGATAAATTTGGTGGTGACGGTGAGCGCATGCCGAGCGGATACTATTGTTGTGGTTTCGGCTCTTAAATTGTTTTAGTTTCATTCAAATAGCAAATTTTGTGATTCAACCATTTTTTAAAAATTATTAATTAAAAACATTAAATTATATGTAAAGTGTGGTTTGTCGTGTGCATGGTTGTATGTTGTTTGGATGTTGTTTAGATCTCGTTTATGATTTGAACAATACACGTAATTATTTATGTTCCAAGACTCGAAAACGTAAATTCATTATTTTCAATGTTGTTCACAAATAATTCGGTTCACTAGTAATTAAACGCAGAAATTACAGAATATATCAGTGAAAATTTCTAACTTTTTAATTCAAATCTTACAGTAATTAATAATCTCAAAAATAAACATAATTAGTGATCAATCATCAATGTTCAAAATATGGTTGATTGTAAAAATAGCAGCAGTCGTTTGTGTTTCACGGGTAAATTCTTTATCTTTACGTGCTAAAATTGGTGCGCCGGCTGTGCAATCTAGCAATAATCATCATGAAAACACGTTAGTAGACGCACACCAGCAAGAAATTGTGAGGGAACAGCCACAAGAAAAGTTTGTGGTTCTGACGCAGAATAGTTTACTGGCATCGGGTCAAAGACGATATGATAGAGAGCGGCGGCTATTGTTAGACCAATTGAACGAAGAAAATCCCCGCGCGGCGCAGTTAGAGCGTGATTTTCCATTACGTGAACATGATTATGAATACGGCCCGCTGGACCGGGGGAGGAAAGTTTATGGAAAACATTATGATCGAGTGGAATATCGTACACCGGCCTTGCGTGCAGTGCCGTCTGTAGCAGATGCAGAAAAAGCACGCCAACAGTATCAAGATATGCTTCTCGGTGTAGAGCCGCATGAGGAAAAAATCGGATTGGTGCAGAGGGTTGTCAATAGAGAAAATGTTGAAAAAGCAGGGTGGTATGCGTTTAAATCCGCTGCTGGGAAGGTTGTATATTATATCGGCACGGGTTTCGCAAGTATATATTTTCCCGGCACTACAGCGCTGATTATGTCGGTTCCCAGTTCAGCCGGGACGTTCGCACGAACTGCGGCCTCGCGCGCATGGGTTTTTTTCCGCTAAAACTAATTAATTAATGACGAGAAGGGACTTGTGGCTGCGGTTTTTGCACGATGCCACTTTCCCAGAAGCACGCTTGGCACTGCTAGTCGCGCATGGATTTTTTCCGCTAAAACTAATTAATGGCAAGAAGGGACTTGTGGCTGCGGTTTTTGCACGATGCCATTTTCCTAGAATCACGCTCCCCCACATAGGGGCATGCCAACACTAATTAATTACAAAAGTATAAGCGATGCAATTTTTTCTTTATAATTATTTCAAAAACTAATTAAAATACATCGATACTTTTTTGAATTCGTAATTCAAACAATTCATGTCATCATTAATTATTGTTTTGTGATTGTGTTGTGTATTAAGAGAGACAGATGCGAAAAATGTTTGAGATTGTAATTGTGTTATTGAATTAGATCGGCAAAACAATTTAAAGTTTAAAACAAAAAACATTGCTTAATAATGATATCAAAACGGCTTGTTAATCCAATCACCTCTTCCACATTCAAATCAAATAATTATTCAAAAATTTGGTTTTAAAAAATATATTAGTGAACGAAGTTTTTCTCGGATTGACAAATTGAAAAGTAATTACAAAAACGTTTAAGTAAGCAGTAAAAATAAAAAATATTAACAGGATGACAAGTGTTAGCATGTTAGTGGTCGCATTTTGTTCCATTGCCGGTGCTATCAAGATTGAATCCGCACAAAATCAAGTTGCGCCGCTTCCAAATTCTGCCTCGCCGCCTTCGGTGGACAATTCGATGGATTCTGGGGGAGATGATCAGCCAATTATTGCCGGCAACAAACCTCACCTTCCTACCGTGCAAGAAAATGAAAACGATTCTCTCGAAGATGATCGAGTAATCTGCGTGTCCAGTGAAAACGAAACGCCTGTGGCGCTTTATATGCTTGCAAATACTGATGAAAATGTGATTGAGGACAATGCTGAAGAATTTATGAACAGCATTCAAACTGAAGTTCATGCCGAAGAAAAAAAGCGCAAGGATGAGGAATTAACAAAACGAGCGATTGTGTATGGCCAAGTGAAAAAAGTTATTGCAAATAAAAAAGTTACGCTTTCATCAAATTATCAGGCGGCTATTAATGAAAAAGGTCATTTCGCGATTGAAATGATTTCATTGTTTGTGATGAAGTATTTAATGGAAGTATTTGTGAACGAGAAAACAAATTTGAAAGAAGTTGATTGGGTTGGTACGGTACAAATGTTTTTTGATGACATCGAAGGAAAATATAAAATTGCAAACGCTATTATCAAAAAAGAAATTAAGCTCCCGGATCGTTATCAAGAACTTTTCGATAATGCCGCTAACGATGACAAGAAAATTCAATTGCTGGCCGACAAAATTGCAGAGGCCATCTTTGAAGACTTCGTCGTTAATGTGGTGGACGACGACACCAATTTATCTGAAGTGAATTGGGTTGAAGTGGCGCAACAGTATTTTGTGAAACAGTTGAGCCAGCAGGTCGTTGGAGATGCTATGGCTAATGTGGTTGCTGTGCCTGAATAATTGCCAAAATTATTCTGAAAAGTTGATTGATACATTTATATAATTAATTTAAGAATATTTAAAGTTTGTAATTACACGAAGAAGACAGATCCAGAAAATTGCTACTTTAAATTCACGTTGTACACAACCAAATTCAATCTCGATTGGTTGGTTGGAAATAAAAAATATTTCACGCGTTTCATATCCATAATAATTTATTTTCTTCATTCATCGGTTTGTAGCTGTATAATGTGTGTCAGATTCTGGGCCAAATGTCAGCCCGGATTGTGGCCATGTTCTTTTGTTGTGTTGTGTTGAAATCGAATGTGTGATGTATGACTCAAAACCAGGCTTGTAAATTTACCATTTTTTTTTCAAATGTAATGTCGACGTCAATGTTTCTATATGGGTTCATGATTTTCATTTTTATCATCATCAGACAAAAACCAACTTAATCTTAACTCAGCAGAATTCATTTTCTCATAATTCTACTAAGAACTTACATCATAAAAAAATATAAACAGTAATTTTCATTAAATCTCAATCAGTATAGAAAAGCACAATTGTAATCGCGTGGCTTGCGAGTTATATTTAATGTGTCTTTAGTTTGCAAAATACAGTACAACAATTTCTTTCAAAGTACAAAAAAATAAAATGTTGGGTAAAAGTGCGGTGGTATTAGTTTTTTGCGGGTATGTGAATGGGTTAAGTGTAAGCGGGCCAGCGCCCTTACCAAATGGACAAAATGTCGGTGGGGGTGAAGCGGAGGAGGCTGGGGTAAGATATTATTTTGGAAAAGAATTGAAAAATTAGAAAAGAATTCGAAATGTAGAAAAGAATGCAAAAAAGTAGAAAACAATTCGAAATTTTGGTCCCCAGCGTCGATTTTTGGGAGCTTTTTATTTTTCTAGCGTCGATTTTTGAAGGATTTTTATTTTTCTAGCGTCGATTTTTGGAAGCTAAAATCGATTTTTGAATTGTTTTCCAAAATTTGGTTTTTGAATTGTTTTCTACATTTTTTGTCAATTCTTTTCCAAATTTTTGCATTCTTTTCCAAATTTTTCATTCTTTTCCATCAATTTTTGTCAATTCTTTTCCAAAAAACATGTTTTCCGGAGGCTGGAAATTTAAGTCCAAATACGATCCGTCGGCGTAGGGCGGACATATTGGAGCGGCGCGCGCGTCAACCCGCTCCCGTGGTTGGAGAAATTTAAAATCGAAATTTCGAGATTTTAGTAGCCGTGCGTAAACGCCAAAATCGGTTTCAAAAATTGAATTCCGTGTGCAAAATCGTTAAAATCGTCGTTCAAAACGCCAAAAATCGTTCAATCCTACAAAACTATTTTAATTTTTCTACTAGGTAGTTCAACCAAGTGAAGAGGAGATGCGTCTTCAACGTGAGGCTACTGCCAGGGCGCAGGCAGAGCAGAAACAGAAAGAGGATGACGAACGTACTTTTTCTTAATTGTTGTACGATTTTATTCATAATATCACGTCAAAACAAATATTTTGTCATAAAAAAGGTGCACGCGCGGAAGGGCATCTAACGATGGCCCAGATTCGTCAAAAACGTTATCGCGATTATTTGATCCGGACGGGGCAGGAAGTTCCTGATGACCTTGCTGACCCTCAACGACCGCCATCACCGCCGGAAGAAGCTGTTGCTGCACCTCCTGCTGATCCTCCTCCTCCATATGAGGCAGTTGCAGCTCCCCCTCCTGTTCGCATGCGAGGTTATCTACCGGGTGACGATCTTGTCGGATTACCTTTTCCGGAAATCGAACCCCCTCACGCAAATGTAAACGAACTTGGAGAACCAATTGCCTTGCCGGGTGAGAGTTGGAGAAATTAAAAAAAAAATTGGAAAATTATCGAAATTTCGAGCTTAAAAATCAAAATCCGTGCCTAAAATGGTCGTCCAAAACGTTAAAATTCATCATTTTTTAAATTTTCTCCCAATTTTTTTGTTTTTATAAAAATTACTAGGTGATGCGGATTTCGCAGCCCGTCTTGCTAGAGCATATGCAGAACCACAAGAGGAAGAAGTGCGTGCGCCTGTTCCTGCTCATCGTGAAAGACTAATGGATTGGGTGGAAGGTAACGATAATCACCCTCACATGATCGTACCCCCACCTCAGCCCGTGCCGGTTGCAGCGTCGTTCGCGGAAAATGGTGGGTTTCTTGCGGGGGTGCGTAGGAGGTTAGCTGGAGGGAATCGAGATGCAGAGAATAATGATGACGACGATGACGATACTGTTACCACAACGGGAGCCCAAAGCAATCTGAACAACATTTTTGAGTGTTGTGGCGGTGGAATTGCTGGTGCTGCGTGTGCTAGTGGTATTTGTGTCAAGAGCTACCCCACTGACAGCAACAGCGATTTCAGGGCGGGCGCGCATGCGTTCAGGAAGCTTTTATCGTTCAACAACGCTGCCGGTAATAACGAAGTCAAACTCTCTACTTTCACAGGGACAGTGCAGGCCGCCTTCGAGAGCACCAACGGCCAAGGCGGCACTCCGATGTGCACCGGCGGTGAGGATGTCACGAATTGTCCCACCGGCTTGCCCATTGGCTCCACGTTCGAATTGGGTTGGAGAAACGAATAGCATCGATTCTCTGTAGATTTTCAGGAGAATCGACGCTGGCATCTCGAAATCGGCGTCCGAAAACCCTAAATTCGTTATTTTTGATTTCATTTCTCCCACATTTTTTAAAAAATTAATTACTAGGTGAGGATGAATATGGTGAGGAGTTCGGGGGCCCAGCTAACCGTCAGCACGACTGCCTTCTATGCATGGACCCAATGGGGGTCGACAATTGCGTCTCATTCGTGCCGTGCGGTCATACTATTTGCGCAAACCCCTGCTGGGGGAATTTTCTTCGTCAGAGCCAGGGGGACGAACTTATTTGCCCTACATGTAGAACCCCCATCACATCGTTGGAGAAACTTTAAAAAAGATTGGAAATCGAAATTTCGAGCATTTTGGAGCCCTGAGGGCACGTGCGAGACGAAAAAGAGCTCGTAACTCCGATAAATTAATTTTTAATTTAAAATTTTCTACTAGGTATATTGGCAAAATTTATAATCGTCCGGGCCTTCCGGAAGGGCCCAATGGGGGAGAGCCGGAAGAAGGTCGGAGAATTGTTTTAAAAAAAAAAGTAATAAAAATTCACAAACGCCAAAATCGATCTGAAAAATTAAAAATCGACTCCAAAATCATCAAAATCGTAGTTCAAATCGCCATTTTAATTAAATTTCTCCATTTTTTTCAAAAAAAATCTACTAGGTCGGCCGGACGCTGAGGGCCATTTGGGTGGTGGCGGGATGACTGGTGTTCAGCGCGCGTTTCAAAACCGGCAAGAGGGAGGGGCTCGCACACAATGCATGGCAGCAACCGGACGTGTTGCATCTTGGTATTTTTTATTATTTTGTCATCAAATATACGTTCAAAACCATTATTTTAATTCAATTTTGATTTCAAAAATAAAAATAGGGGTATGTTTTTCTGGTGTGGAGCACAGGCGTGCGGCGCGATTTTTGGCAATCCCGCTCCTCATTTTTTCCCACCTCCTGTGTAAAACAAATTTCATTTTAGTTTTACACAAACAAAATAATTAATACGCGCTACTAAACGTAGTAAACGTGTCGAATCACGCGCATAAAATACGAAAATCGCTTAACATGCGTCGAATTAATATTCTTTAAATCTGTCAACTTTTCTTAATGGGACAATTTTTTCTTATGTTGGCAAGCAATAAAAAATACAAAATCAATTGTAATGCGGCAAGCAATCAAACCAGAATACCTGGTGTGGTGAATTTGTACATATTCGTTGGAATGCACCATAAATAAAAAAAAGTTGAAATGTAATTAGGCAACCAAATATTTGTTATAGTTACAAAAACTGAATTAGGCAAACAAAATATTTTTGAACATGTCATTTTGTAATGTGCAATCTGTCGTTTTGTAAATTTGTAGTGCAAAAGTAAATCTGTGATGTAAAAATTCTGTTCTGTTTACAATCGTCTGTTATTTCTACCCCCCTAATTGTACCCACCACCCCATCTAATTAACAATAAATTAGTTTATTAATTTAAACTTGTACCGAATGAAACCAATCGGTAAAAATAGTATAATTCGGAATTATACTATTTTTACCGATTGGTTTCATTCGGTACAAGTTTATTGTACCGAATGAAACTTGTACCGAATGAAACTTGTACCGAATGAAACTTGTATCGAATTATTAATTCGATACCGAAAACATTAAGCTCTCACATATTTATCTTACATTTATTTAGTAAAAAAATATAAATTATCGGTCATGAATTGGTTTCTGGCGTTTCTATTGCCGGCAGTCGCCTGGGCGATGGCGGCCGGAAACGATAAGACCAAAGTGCACAAACTTACGTCGTACTTTTTTATTTTTTGATGTAGAAATTACGTTTTATTGCGTAAAATCGCGTACAGATTAACATTTATAAACAAAATGATAGGCTCGGCAAGGAAAATGCGGACGAAGTGGTCACGGTACAGCTGTCAGGAGATGTGAGCCTCATCCAGAAGGACGCGAAAATTAAGACATCGCTACAAGAAGTACTTATTTTCATTTTTAAACGTGTTTAAATTATGTTTTGATGCATAAAAGCAAGACAAAAACGTAAAAATAATACAATTTTAACGCAAAAATAGGTTAAAGCGGAAACTGAAAAAGCGGAAGTTGCAGTTGGAACCACGATGTTGGAGAATTTTTTAAAAAAGATTGGAAATCGAAATTTTGAGCATTTGTGGGCCGTGAGAGTGTCTGCGAGACGAAAATCGGTCTTCCAAACGCCACAATTCGTACTAAAACCATTAATTTTCGTTGTTGTTTATTTTCTCCCACTTTTAAAAAATTACTAGGTGGACTCCTAGTCTGACGATGAATCTTATTCTACTTAACATCTTGGTAATTTTTTAAAAATCGATTTTTACACGAAATAAATTGCGATTTTACTGTTTTGTACACTAATTAAATGGCAAACCAGGCGTTGTTGATCGTTTTCGCCATGGTGCCCGCAGTTCTCTTGTGCTCGAAACGCCCAAGCCCGGCGTCGCAGTTCCATCTCCCCCAAAGCAATACGGTACTCGATATAAATACAAATGTTCAATGCGAGCCACAGCATCATTTTTACGACACATTGACGCCCGTCGGGAGCGAGCCTACTTATTGGTTACATCGCGCACACATTTTTATTTTTTTACACGTCGACTTTATTTTTATTTTAATATTTTGTATTTCACACAAAAAATAGAAGGGGTTGAATACCTCGAATGAATGCATGTGCGGTTAGGCAGACCAACGACAGACCAATTAAGCATACTAATTATCACGACAAACAATCTTCTAAATTTAATTCCAAAAAATATTTTTTCCAAGAAAATAATAAATCATACACCTAATTAAGTAATTTGCAACCATTATCGATGTTTGTCAATTCGTAAAATAAATTCGATTTCACCATCATCATGTTGTTTTGTAGTTCGTTGTATGTGTGAAGAAGTCTGTCGAAATAAAAAACCAGAGTATGTGTAGTGATGTTTTTATTTGAGAATAACGAGTTAAACATTTCAATTTCCAAAATCCATTTTTGTTATCTTGACGAGAATCGACAATCAAATTTCCTTTTTAGTTATTTTAGTTTTCATTTAAATTTATTTTTATTTTGTTTATTGTTTCGTTTTGGGGGGATGGCGGGTTTAGGTCTTAGGGAAAATTGAAAAACAACAATAACCAAATATAATTTATGCGTGTATTTCTACCTGTCAAAAATATTATTCAAAATTATAACCACCACCAACAACCGCATTTTTTCAACAGGCTATAACTAACAAATTAATCAAACTCAAAGTAATTAAACAATTACAAAAATTATACAAGCATTAAACAATGATGAGTAAAATATTTTTTCTGGTGGGGGTCTGTGTGAATGCAGTATCTCTCAAGCCAGTAGAATTTGAGAATTATGACGACGGAAATGTTTCCGGTGAAGAAACCAAAGTCAGGGCAAAGGTAAAAGATGTCACGGAAATGCGTGTACGTGAGCAGTCGGTTGAGGACGACGGTATGGAAGGGGGCGGCGCCGGGATGGAAGACGATTTCAGCCATCTGGTGGGTCTGTTCAAACAAAACATGGTCGACGGCGACTATATATTATTTCCTCAATTGGAGGACGCAATTGTCAAGAAACGTCTCAACATCGATGATAAGATCGTCACAGACGTTTTTACAGGCGTTGTCACAAAGTTTGCGCAAATTTGGAAAGACAAAAAACCTTTCACGGCATTGGAAGAAAAGTATAGGATCGAAAAATGCGTTGGAGGAGGTTGGAGAAATTTAAAGTCAAAATCGAAATTTCGGTCATTTTTGGAGCCCTGAGGGCGTTTGCGACGTCAAAAATGACGTCTAACTACATGTCTATCGAAATTCGGACCCCCAATTTTGTTCCATAATTTTTTCAAAAATCTACTAGGTACCTACGGGTTCACGTTTCTGATCAGGCGGAAAAGTGATAAGCAAAAATTCGCGCTTAAAGTGCAGCGATGTGAGTACGGCATA
>Ga0099798_10322_pt1 | contig 16370 bp, 20 predicted proteins | sample Uncmet_Sort29A_1_FD_89870 | JGI IMG/M metagenome (GOLD analysis project Ga0099798, IMG submission 89870) | Marine eukaryotic communities from CALCOFI LINE 67, Pacific Ocean - CN13ID_Sort29A_1 | ecosystem: Environmental > Aquatic > Marine > Oceanic | place: Pacific Ocean: Monterey Bay | collected...
AACAATGCCCAAAGGACGTCTGTTGCCAGCATACCGGCGTCCTATTTCTCCGCACGCGCATCCTCGGTCGGAGGAGGCGTGGTGGGTGGCAAAAAAATGAGAGCATGCGCCTGCTCGCAGAGGGTGCATGGGATGTGTTCCTCCTCGGGGGGTTCATCAACTAAGAAAAAGATTGACTCCGCGGCGGCCAGATCTTTCACCAGCCAGGCCGCGACGGTTACCGTATATGGGCCGCAGGAAGGCGGATCCATGCATTATTATTGCGCCGTGGGTCTCGGAAAAACGACTGTCACAGAACAGACTGGGGTGCAGAAGACGTATTTTTCGGAAGATCCAGCAGATGCGGATGCAGTTTTCACGAAAAAGACACACACAGAGAAGCTGTCAACATCGGCTCTTTCCTCCGCGCTGAAACAGGAATGTCATATTGATCTTCCGGGGGATAACACCAATTTCGGACCCTTCACCCCAGCTGCTCCCGATGACTACGTGTTTGTCTCTAACAAGCCGTGCGCCAACATGGACGTCGTCACGTGGGCCAAAGTAGATATCGATAACAGCAATGAGAAACGCTCTGCCACGCTGAAGATGCCCCTGGCGAAACGGGACGGGTATGTCTTGTGCTGGAAACGGTTCGCGGCGAACAAAAAGAAACCCGCAGCTTTGAGTAACGACCCCCCGGACTTGGGTGGGAAGTTTGGGTTTGTGGGAAAGGAAGTCGCTGAAGGAACGGACGCATTCCACGATTCCGCTTACAAAACATATAAAATAAACGACGCCGCCGTGGGAGGCGATGTAGCCATCAACCTCTACGAATACGTGCCGGTCGGGAATCTATACGTTATCGGCCCTACGGTGCCGCAGAAGGAGGTCAAGGTCTGCAAGGTGGGCGAGAGCTGTAGTGTGAAGCTTGAGGGTTTATTCAATGTAATTTGATTTGATTTCCTTGACATTGATTGACCACGGCATTTCTCGAAATCAACCGCGCATTGTGAGAGGTCAACCGCGAAGTAATAAAAGACTGTTTCATCTCAGACCACCAACAACGACCAAAAATAATAATAATAAAGCACGCCCCACCAGCTTCCTCAGGAACCACCACTCTCCCGTACTACATTGCGCCCCCAAAGGCCGGTGGCGCGGAGCAGAAGGCCTGGCCGGCCACCAGCAAGCACGGGGAGAGCAGCTACGAGTGGGTATAGGTCGATTCCCGGGGTATATAATTGTCAAATTTTAGATATTTCTATTTTTCGATCTCCATCATACTAGACCAGAACGAAACATTATTGCTCCGTAAGAAATATTAATTATTTGCCCCGGGAATCGACGCGCACTACGAGTGGAACAATCTTTATACGGTCACAGCGGGGGTCTACGAGTTGTGGTGGAACTGCTGCAGTTCCTCTCAGAGGAGGAAGAGGGAGCGGCGCGCCCTAGCAACTGCTGATGAGGTCCAGGAAGGGGAGACGTTCGAAGGCGAGGATTTCGTCATGGGAGGAGAAACAAGAAACGTAAAAAGGGGGAGAGGTGGTGTTAGGGGCGGAGGTGGTAAAAACAGGAATAGTAAAGGTGGACAACAGAAGAAACAGAAAAACCAGCGGGGCAGAAACTTGGAAGACGCTGAGGAGGCGGAACCTGTTCCGACCTCGGTTTTGGAGCAGCAGCAAAGAAGAAGCTTGAACGTGACCCCCGATCCTCCAAAAATTGGCGACGTCAAATTCTGCGGACCGAAGGCAAATCAGGTGTTCGTCTGCGAGCAAAGTTTGCGTTGTCTCCTAGAAATTGAGGGCGATTGCTGGGAACAATTTCTTGATACGGAGTTGGAAAAGGCGTTTCCCACACCCGCGTCTGGTACCCCAACTGATACGAAGAAGAAGTCTAAATCTCCTCTCGGAACCCTTCTCATATCCGAGAAGTACTGGCTTCCAAGCCCGTTCGCGGACAAGCAATATGACGAAATTCCAAAACACATTGCATCATCCAACCCCCCGAAAAACATAATAACGGTGACTCTCTCAACAGTCCAACTTCCCCCGGGCGCCCATGATGTAAAATGGTGCGGCGCCGAGTTTTGTGTCAGCATAGGCACAATGGCAGTGAAGGGTATTCGCGTCTTTGTTGAACACACAGGCGCCCTGCCCAATGGAGATGCAGGCCAGCTCGCAGCGTTCCCCGATGGAGATCTCTTCAAAGACGATTTCAAGGATGATGCTGGTCTCTTCAAATACCCCGAGTATAGTCTCGACAAATCCATAGAAATCAAGCCGCGCCCCGGGCCTTTCGCGACGTTGCAGCCGCTGATGTGGAACGCGAAGCTGCTGGGGGCAGCCACCTCAGATTTAGTGAAATCTGCTGAACTGCACCCGCAATACGTCTTTGCGAACGATAGGCGATTACGGGTCGACAAAACGGCGCCCATATTATCATATTCGTCAGGTCAGAAAATCACCATCGATCACGTGTACGAATTTGGCACCCCAGTGGGGGTTTCCCGGCTCCTAATCCTCGATACCGAGGGTAATGTGCTGGATACATCCCGCCGTGCGACGATAGAAACGTCCTTCAGTTGGAAGTGCGCGCCGGGCGCGATTGCGAGTTTCGCCAAGGGCCGCAACCTCGTAGACGTGGAGATCACCGTCGACCGTGCATTTCCGGGTAAAAAAATCATAATTATTTCGGAGCAATAATGTTTCGTTCTGGTCTAGTATGATGGAGATCGAAAATCGGGTATGAGAAATATTATGATTTTTTCGGCTGATAGTGTGCGTTGGACACTGCTCAAGTCACTCTCCCAGCGAGCCTCGGCTTCGAGCGGGCGGGGGCGATTGTGTCTTCCGTTGCACCAGGTGGCTGGGCCGAGACCGCAGGGATAGAGTGCGGCGACGAAATTTTGAAGGTGATTCAGGTGAAGAGTGGAGGCGACGAAACTTTGGAGTTTAAGGGGATTCAGGCTAGCGCCACGCAACCAATCGAGGAAAAAAGGGATAAACTTCTGAAAAAAGCGGAGAAGGATCGAACGGACCCGTCTGAAGGGGCGAAATTGGCGTATAAAATTAAGCTCAAGAGGAAATACAGGCCCATCAAAACTGCTGGGGATTTGGATTCGGCCCTTGGCGTCACAACGGGGTTGCCGACGGTATGTTTTGTTTTAAATACTCTAATTTGTGTGTTTTGGCCCTTGGGTAGGACATGTCCGAGACTCATTATGATTTTTTTACCCGGGTAAAAATCATGCAAAAGGGAGATGACGTGACCAAGAAGAAAATTCTGGAGGAGGCAGAAAAGTATCAGAAAAGCACGGGCAAGCTATTCCAGAAGTTATACCGCTACGCGTCCTGGGGTTTCTCGAAGCGGATGCCGTTCAACGGTACGCCCGCCCCCCCCCCCCCGGGGCGGTCGTTTTTTTTTTTTTGCATATTGTTGATATTCCAGAAGTTATACCGCCCCCCCCGGAGCTGCCGTTCAACGGTAGGCCCGGGGGGACCCGGAGTTTTCGCTTTTTTTTTTGCATATTGTTGATCAACCATCGGATCGAGAATGGCAATCATTCAAAGACAATGTGGAAATAAAATTGCAAAATGCACTGCCAAATCATCGCGACTGTCGTCATATCGTTCAAAAATTTCCCAACTAAGATCGATCGATGGAAAAACGAAAACCGAAAAAAAAGGCGGTATGTTCCTTCTCGCCCTGTGCTCTCAAAAGGGGCCGTGCGCGTTCGAGCAACAGCAGAGAACAGTGAAGGCTCGGAAATACGAAAGCACCACGCCGGAGTTCGAGAATTCTGGGGAAGAGTTTCCGCTCATTGTTGCGGGTTTGCGCATGGTAGCGGCCACGCAATGGGCGTTGGGTTCGAAACTGAGATGTTATTTGGGGAAGAAGTGTGAGCTGAAGAATATTGATCATTATACCGCGCAGGCCGCGGAAAAGGTGGCGGAAGAGCTCGGATCTCTCGCAGCAGGGGAAATCACTCCGCTCGAAAAGACAGTCTGGGGAGTGGGGTACAGTCTTTTACCGGAAACTGCTGCTGAATCTTCTTCTTCCCCAGCGTCTTCTGCAGAAAAAAAACAGTCTGCTGACAGTCTTTTAGAAAAAGTTGCGCGCAACCCTGGCGCGTGCGAATGGAAAACTGTCGATAAACCCTCTGGTGTGAACCAAATGGAGTGCACATATACGGAGGGAACGCCGGATACGGTGTCTTGTAAAGTAAATACACAAGATTTGGTCGCCGGTGAGCCAAACTATTGCCGCGAACGCGACAACACGTCATCTTCTGCCGAACAGCAGCAGCAGCAACAAAACTCATCAAACGCCCCCCAAAAGAAGTCTGCGCAGCAACTTGCAGCGGAGAAGGGGAAGGCAATCGCGAAAACTCTTGCCGGAACTGATTCCAAACTCGCAGAAAATATCGAGCTAAACCTGGAAGCCTTTCGGAGAATGCAACTTGGCGCACAGCGAATCGGGGGGTATGTGACGTTACTAGAGTCGTGTGGGGAAAACACCCGCTTGATCCGGGACGACAAGCTTCCACCCGTTCCCCCCGCCACCAATCCAACTCCGTGCAGCGCGACTTGCCCGCCCCCTGAAAACGCGGCCGCCGGCACCAAATGCTGCCCAACGCTGTTCAAAGTGTTGCCCTACAATACTGAGAAGCTAGACTTTGGCATTCTCAATTAAACAGTGGGCCAAAACTATCGGTCATTTTTGTTCATCTCACCGGAGTCTCCACAGTATCGTACTGAACAGAACGAACACTCGTATTAATGAATGGAGTCGGGGTAAGAATTCTGCCTAAAATCAGACCGACTGTTTTGGCCCACTAGTCAAATAACGAGTCGAGAGACATTGAGTTGACGGTGAGTGGGAGTCAGCAGACTGTGGATAGTATCACGAAACAAGCGGATTGCGAGGCAGCTGGCAGAGTTTGGCGACAAAAGGCGAGTGGTGGAGGGTTTGAGTGCGCCCCAGCCCCGAAGAAAATGGCAAAACTGCCAACAAATTACTATTCATTGTGTTGGAGCCATGACACGGACGCAGCCGTGGTGGAACAGAGCGATAAACACACTTTCACGATCAAAATCGCGGACGTAGAAGTGCTTGACATTCGAAGCCCGCAGGGGATGCCGTGAGGGTTTTATTTAGTATTTAGTAGCAGTATTTTCTGTGTTTTTGCTGTCTGGGTAGTATTACATATGTTTCTTGTTTGTTTTGCGGGTAGTTTAAATTTCGTATATTTTATATTGGATCAACGACTTTCAACGCGTATTGACGTGCTAAATGTGTTAATAAGACTACAAGTTGTAAGAACTACAAGTTTTTTTTTAGAACGGCGTTTGCAGACTCTCAATTTCATCAAACCAACATTCATCGTTCGCGACTGCGGAATGGCAAACTCGCGACTTGAGAAAATGTACATGTTTCACGCAAGTTGTTGTCTGGGGAATGTTGTAAACAGCAAATTCATCTGCATTCACGTACGTATTGATGTCATTTTGCAGAAGGTTCTGGAGCTCCGCTAAAGGCGAATAGCAAAAAGGCGAACAGATCATATTATTTTCTGTGGTGTACCTGTACAATAACAGAACTGCCAGTGAATTGAGTCCATCACACTCTTCAAATAATTCAAGCTGTTCCAGAAAACTGCACCTTCTCGTCAGTTCTCAGGTTCTGTTGTTTTGAATAATTTGAACTGGATCGTCACATTGCACAAGTTCTGACATTTGGCCAGAATGAATTCTTACGTGTGCAACGAACAGGGAAATGATCAACTTGTTACCTTAGACAAGGGAATTCCTTGAAGTTGCGGGGGGGGAGGGGAAATGGGCGGATAATGGAAGGTTCGTTCATCGGCGGGCGGGGGGGGGCGATCAGGCTGGGGGTGGGGGTAGGTCCACATGATCGGTGTATCTTGATTGAGCACACAGTGCGCGTTTCGTTCTATCAACACCCCCTGGGCCCTTCATCAACCACCCACCAATATCTGCTGCCACCCTCAATATCTGCTGCTGCCCACCATCATTCGAATCACGGCCCACCGCATTGCAACGACTCATATAACCAAATCCTCCTTCCCCCTGGCCGCCCGCTTTAACACTTACCGCGCACATGTTTCTTTCAAATTCATTTCACAAATCTCCCATTTCCAAGTTTCTCCGGGTGCTTAGTGACAATAATCTCTGCCCCCAACTGGTGAACTGTGAATTCGTGTATTCACCAAACTTTATTTTGCGTCAAATGAAATGTTTCAGACTGGCAGCAGTAAGTATACTGAGTGGTGGTACACCACATCAAAGCAGATTCATTTTCGTTATAGTTTCCACCCGTCGTTTCCGCTAACTTTGAACGTCGACATTGATTTTCTTTGCTATAATTTGATGAGCGAGCCATTTTACTACTACGAATGAAATCGTTCTGTTCTACTTACTACGAGAAATTCCGAGAAAAACTTTGCTCGTGAGTGAGCACGGGATGATGAAAGTCGAAGTTGTTGACTGACGCGGGAAAATTTCGTGACGGTGGACCCAGATTCCGCGCAAAATCTCTCTGTCTTTCTACGCACCGTCCTGCGGAAGGGTACCTGTGCGTCGTGTGCGTCATTTGCAAAAATTGAAAAAATGGTGCGAAATTCAAACCTACTACTAGCGAACTGATCAAGTCACCGTTCACCTCATAAAAATTGGTATTTACCCCCACCCCGGCCCACATCTATAACCACAACTGTCGCTAAAATACTACACAGCATCACTACTGTCGCTACTGCAATACCCCTCTTCTAAGACTTGAATCAACTCAGTCCTCCATCGTTTGCGGGATTAAGTTACAACCACTTCCACCCTCCTCCATAAAGAACCCCTTGGCCCTCACACACATACAGTGTACTGACACCCGGCCATCTTCTGAACTATCATAGTTCAGAGACCGAGAACACACTGACGTCATGACGCCCCCGAGTAGTACAACTAGTCTCTCCCGAGATGTATAGAACTGAGTCTATTCTGACAGCTTCCACTAAACGAGAAACTGGCGCAGGAGACCCGCTCCATTCAAAGCTTAGAAGCACCTCTCTCCTTTTGCATTCGGCGGTATTTGTGGAGGATCCACTCCGTATAGCCGTTTTTCGTGTCCCTGCCCTCGAAAATCAGATCGCACGCAGCCTTGTACTCAAATCCCGCGTTCGTCATGGGGACGTAACCTTTTAAAATGAAATTCGTTCTCATGAGGAAAGGAAAGGGAATCCTCTTTACCCATAGCTCGATAATATGAGGAACTGAAACCAAAGGAAAAAATCAAACGAACAATGTCCGACTCGCCAGACTCGAGCCAGAGACCGCAGTTATACTATACCGGGAGAGTTCATGTTCTGCGCATTGACGAAACTGACCATTTCTTCCATGACTTTGAGAATTTGTTCCTTTGTGATGACTTTGTGATGCAACCAATTCGAAATGTGCTGCGAGGAAATGCGCAACGTCGCACGGTCCTCCATCAACCTGTGTCGGTTTTTATCGTTTCAGGTTTTTATTGTTTCAGGTTTTTTGTTTTTTCGGGGGTGGTTGTTGATTTTCTCAATTGTGGACGACAATGTCGGCAATTCTTCCCACTGCTTCTCCGGAAAAAACACGAAGAAACATGATATTAAAGATGCAACTCAGACTGCGGGGTCGGAGAACAAACTCCAAACAACACGGTCCCATGTAGTGACACGGAAATTATTACCCGATCCCGTTGATGTTTGGCACCTTCGAGCACCCCATCCCCAACTGTATCCAGCGCACCACGTACCCTAGCAACCCCTGGACGTTGTTCTTGAGTTCTGCTTCAATCTCCTCCTTGCTCAATTGCGTATCCGCATCGAGATATGGGGGCTGGATCAGTTTCTCAATGTCAAAGTCTGTCCTTTCGGCTCCTTCAGTTAACAAACATTCCTTTGCTTGCTTATCGTCGACGTTGACTTGGTGATAATGCAACGCGTGTATCGTGCCCGCCGTCGGTGAGGGCACCCACGCGGTATTGGCCGCAGCGTTTGGATGCCCAATCTTCGCCTTGATCATTGCCCCCATGTTGTCCGGCTCCGCCCACATGCCCTTTCCGATTTGACCGTTCAAATGCGTCTTGGTGGCGACGCCTTTGTTCAATTGATTATAATATGTGTGTGGCCCTGGGGGGGAGTTTTCTCAAATTTTGAATTGCAGACAGACTACGCCCTATCACGTGGTACTACCAGACAGACTCTCTGCATCCCCAAACCCTCTATACCCAGATACCCCGCCTCTCTATACCCAAACCCAAAAACCTACACAGTATTAAATACCAATCTGCACGTTCCTTCTCTCGTACACCGGAATGAAGACGCTTTTCTTGATTTCGTCCTTGGGCATCATGATCCCCTTCGTAAAGGACGTGTGAATCTCATCCCCAGTCCGGTCCAAAAACCCGGTGTTGATGAAACACACACGCTCCCTCGCACGCCGTAAGCGGTTTTTCTCGGAATAGTTATTTTCCATACTCATATTATACTTGGGCAGAAGTTGAACGAACATTGATGCTCCGTAAGAATTATGAAATATTTGCCCGAAACTATCCCGAGAAAAACCGCGCTCCCTCGCACACCTCAACACCTCTTTCAAATTCGCCGACGTCCTGCGCTCCTCGTCCATCACGCCGATTTTGATGCATAGGCGCGGAAATTTGAGCAATTCCTCGACCCTCGCAAAGGTATCAACCACGAACTGGCACTCCTCAGGACCGTGCATCTTCGGCTTCACGATGTAGATGGACCCAGTCTTCGAATTGGAATGTGTTCTTGATCGCGATTTTGTTTTTTGTTTTGGCGACGTTTATAGGGGCAGCGTTTATGCTAGGGGAAGTTGCTCCTGCTCTAGTCAATATTCCACCGATGTACATCTCGTTCGGTACTATAGATCCCCATATGACATGTTAGTAGTAAAATATTCTTGAAGTGTTCCAGCAGCAAATATTCTCATACCCGATTTTCGATCTCCATCATACTAGACCAGAACGAAACATTATTGCTCCGAAATAATTATGATTTTTTTGCCCGGAAAAAGGGCATATAATACCCGATGATGTCATGGAGCCCACAGGTGCCGGTCATAACCAAATCCAGCATTCCCTCCGGCACTTCCTTACCCTTGTATAGCACTGCATCAGTCATCATATGGATGCCCACGTTCCTGCAAAACAGAACACCCCGCCCAGACATCCGCACCTCGGAGCCGTCCTTGGCGGAACGAAAGATCTTGTCCGGATTCAGTGTGCGCACTCGACCTGTTTAAATTGCGGGATATGATTCAATAATGGCTCGAGAACTCGGACCTGGTACTACTACTACTATGTGATGATAGGCTGTATTACCTAAACACGAGTTGAAGACAAAAAAAGGAGAAACTCGAGAACCTAGAAGCAAAGACGAGACATTCAATATTAAACCATTCGGCATTTTCGCTGACAGAGTGCCCTTCATCATGCCCGCCCAGTTTGTGTAGACTTTCGCCTTATCGAACGCGTCCACCGCCGCCACCGAGTCTTCACAATCCATGATTGCAGTGATCGCAGATTCGAGGAAAATATCGGACAGCCCAAACTTCTGCGCCTTCCCCACGGTGGAACTTGGGTTCAATGCGTAAGCACATTTTAACTGAGCAAAAAAACATTAAATATTTCAAAAAATATTTAGTGAATATTTTTCAATCTCCATCATACTAGACCAGAACGAAACATTATTGCTCCGTAAGAATTATGAATTATTTGCCCAGTTAAAATGTGGGCACGTTCAATGCGAGGATGATATGCAGCCCGTTGTGCTTGAAGAGATATTCGAAATTTCCCTCCTCATCCGTAGTTCTCCGCGAACCAACAAAGGCGGTGGGCTCTAAGAGAGTGACGTTCGATCCACTGCCTGAGGTGGTGCTGAAAACGATCGAATCGGAAGCTTTTGGGGTTTATTTTTTGTCGCACGATTGTGTAACTTGGGCGGTGTGGCAGTGGTGCTGGCATACGTTCGTGACTGTGATTTCAAACAAAATACGGCGAAGAAGGTGAAGAAAACTTCAGATTTAGTACTCCTCGCGACATCATGCTTAAGCTCCAATTTGGTGACATCCGCCCACTTCGAGCCTTCTGTCAACGGCAGGAACTGATCCAAGTATTCCAAACTCTTCTCGACGACCTGTGCACCCCTCTTTGGGTCATACCCCTTCTTCTCTGGCGCCGGGAGAACTGCGTTCGTCCCGTAAAACGCGTCGAACAGGGAGCCCCATCGCGCATTCGCGGCGTTCAGCGCGTATCTTAGCGTTTAACGTTCATCATGTTGCCAGGTCGTTTTTTCCAATTGATAGATATCATTGAAGAACAAACTCGACGAAATTCCATATCCCCAAGACAGAAATGACGACGTCATCCACAACATCTATACCTGGCATTGTCGATGGGGACAACCAACTGCGGTCCGTTGATAGATGCTATTTCTGGATCCACATTCTTTACGTCGACAGCAAGGTGGCCCTGGTCTTTCACCAAATATCCGATGTCCTCCAAAAACTGCTTCGAGGGCACTTTGTCAGGGCACTCTTCGATTTTCCTTTTTACCGCATCCACCATGAGGGGAAAGTTTGCATTGATGGAAATACGTATAGTTTGCTCTGATAACGGCGCTCCCTCGCGCGCTGTGAAAAACACGGCGCGCCCGCTTCTCCGGTCGCCCTCAGTCACGGCCGCCCTTTCCCTGCGGGCTTTGAAAAATGGCCGGCGGGCCGCGGCGCGGCAATGGCCGGGAAAAAAAATGCGGCGGCGGCGGCCCAGGAATGCGAATGATAAGATTCCCGCGCTCGCAAATTCTGAATCTTCCGCCGGCTGCAATGCCCTGGCACCCAACCACGAAATGGAAGACTGCGCGAATTCAATCAGAGGGGGGAAAATCGCCTTCTATAAAATCAGTAAACGAAAAACGAACCAACATAAAACCTCTGCAATTCGTCTCTTTTCTGCAACAGTTCCATGTTTTTCTCGTAGAATTCATCGAGCAGAGTTTCGAACGCATTCCAAAAGTTTTCCGTCGTGAATCCATCCTCCTTCGACAGCCCGGTAAGGACCTTGGTTGTGGATTTCCTTTGTGCGCCGAGTGTGAAAAACAGCTGCCGAGTATTTGCAACATGGAGGAGAGACCATCAGCCTCAAACAACGCCCTCAGAGGGACATATTGACCCCTCATAAACCTCTGCAGATTCACAAGAATGTTCATTGACATTGCCGGACAGAAAATGCACATACCCGATTTTCGATCTCCATCATCCTAGACCAGAACGAAACATTATTGCTCCGAAATAATTATGATTTTTTTGCCCGGAAAAAATGCACATACCTCTTCCTCCAACGCCTTATTGAGGGTATCGTGCACCTCCAGCTGCCGTCCGAATTTTTGGTAGCCCATCGTGTGCGAGTCGACGACTTCCACTTTTTCCGATACAGTTTTCGATACTCCTTCGATAACACTGTCAGTATTCTTGTGGCGTCCAACTGGGAGTCCGACTGCGGCCATCGGGAAATCTGAATCACCCCCCCTCCTTGACTACAGTAGTTCAGTACTAACGTTTAGTATTGGCAGTTGAGTTCCTGGCAAATACTGTTTCCGAGTCCGGCACTCACGAGTCACTGCTGTTGTGAAGGATAAAACCGTCTGTTTGACATTGACGGGCTGTTATGCACACAGAAACTGCGACCGTTGTTCATCACCGACGCACACAAAAGAACTCCGCTCATTCTGTTCTCTGGCTGGCACTCGAAAACCCCCGTCTCCGATCCCCAGGCCAAACCGCCGCCCAACACTCGCCGCACCCCTATGACCCCCCCCCTAAGCGTTGAACAACACTTCAGATTATCGAAAAGAATCCGACATGCTGGGACAAAAAACTCTGCCCCGATAATACTAATAGGTTTTTTAGCCGTCTCTACCGGACTCACTGCCGTGGGGCAAGAAGATGATACGCTAGCCGCCACCCGGATACTCTAGGTCTTTTTTTCCAGTTTGATACGAGGCCAGTGACATTGAGGAACCATCCTTCTGTTGGCCTACTCCTGCCTATGCGGTTTCTCCGAATCTCCTCGGACAAAATTTGACAAAAAAGACGTACTCCAAAAAGACGGAAGTTCTGCAACTTCCGCTCTCCGAGTCTGATGAACTGTAAAAAAACCGACCCTGACACGCCAACAATTGAGGTACGACGAGGGTTGGGAATCTAAGGAATCATGACTGATGTAATAGGACTAACTATACTCCAAACTTCTCCAAACGCACAGGAAAAGGAAACGCGCGGGAGGACCGCAACGCAGCTCTCAAGCAGTTCACACAATATGTGTTGTTGGAGCAACACAAAAAATATATAAAAGTGTTGCAGTTCTCGATGATATCGTTTCAAAAGTTTCGCAGTGTGGACACAGAACGTACTCAACAACGTTGGATTAACAATTTATTAGTATTGGATTTGGATTTGGATGAAAGCTTCACCTTTCATGGATTTTAAATTCAAGCCTTATACACAAGAGTTCACCGCAGATCAACTTTACCGTTTACAATGTTTCATCTCGACTCTCTCGTCGACCGATGGAATAATTGAATTCGCTTATACTATTCCCACTCACACATTTCAGTTCTCTAGCACTACCAACATAATTTACAGAATCGAAAATCCTCGATTGTCCTTAATAAAACACATCATCCCATACCGTATACCGGTGTTTACATCAACCAACACACCCTCTTCTTCACTGTGATTGAAGGATGACGATGGGTGGGAAAGAAGACTCCCACACTCCCTATCTCTCCATCAGAATCTACATCTTCGCCATGGGGCCGTGGTCCAAGTTCTGAACCATGATGCAATCGGCACCAAACACGTGCACCAGGGCGTCCCGAATGCTTTTCATGTAGACAATCTTCACGCTGAGGTTTTTGGCGCTGTCCAAATCGTGCTGCACATTCGGCCGATTCTGTTCGGGCAAGAGCACGTACTCGATCCCGGGAGTCCTCGTGGCAGCCAAAATCTTTTCCTTGATGCCGCCCACCGGCAACACTTTCCCTCGCAACGTGATCTCGCCCGTCACGCGTATATGTCGATTCCCGGGGTATATAATTGTCAAATTTTAGATATTTCTATTTTTCGATCTCCATCATACTAGACCAGAACGAAACATTATTGCTCCGTAAGAATTATGAATTATTTACCCCGGGAATCGACGCGCACCCGTCACGCACGTATCGCTCCTACAGGCTTTGTTGAGGAACAACGACGCCAAAGCCAGCGTTGTCGCCACCCCGGCAGAAGGGCCATCCTTCGGTACCGCCCCTGCCGGGAAATGCACGTGGATGTCGTAGGAGGAGGCAGTCGTTTCCGCTTTCGGCATCAGAGGTTTTAGCAGGGATAGAGAGGCTCGAACAGATTCCTTCATAACGGTAAACTACATTTTAACTAAGCATATTTTCTCAAACTGAATATTTGTTGGATCTCCATTTAATACGAGTCGACCAGAACGAGTTAAATTATGCGACCCCGTAAGAAATATGAATTATTTGCCCAGTTTAAAATGTGCGCACCTTCATAACGTCGCCCAACTGTCCTGTGATGATCAACTGACCCGTGCCCTTGATTTTCGCTGTTTCCACCATCAACACTTCCCCCCCGTGATAGGTGACCGCCAAACCAATGCTCACGCCGACTGACAATCCATCAACTGTAGATGGGCGGGCCAACTCCAAACCCAAAATTTTCGGCAAATCCCTCGACGTAATCTCGTAGTAGCTGGGTGCACGATTCTTATTTGCCGCGGACACAACCGTGGAGATGTTCTTCTCGTTCTTCTCCCTCCCCCCTATATTCTGCGGCCGACTGTTGTTGTTTGTTGCCTTTCCCTGTCCCTCTTCTTCCGAACGTGGAATTTCGCCCAGACGTGGCCGTTTCCCTTCGCGGAAAAGATACCCTTCGCCGACACCATCATAGGAGGGTGCAGACGATAACGTCAACTCTTCCGGGGATACTGTTGGATACCGACCGGGGTGGTCGAAGAGTGGGATCGCACGACTCGTGCGGTTGCCAAAGTTTTCGGGACCGGCGAGGGAGCTGTTATGGTTTTTTTAGGTGTAACTGGGAAAATAATTCATAATTAACCATTTTAACTGGGCACCGTCAGATAAACCATTCTTGCACTTCCATGAATCAGACTTTGACATAACACCAGCATCCTCCAAAGATCACATCGAGAATACTACACCCAAACCAAGTCTTCTCCCTCTCCCAACTATGAATCCTCCGAACAATAAATAATACCCCTTCATCCTCCTCTCCGAATCGCCGTTGACTATTTTGTACGCCACCCACCTGCACACTTCAGCGATTTTCCGCTCTAACCCGCGGACACCGCTCTCCGCAGTGTATTTTGCGATGAGGTCCTCCATGGCTTTCCGCTGGATGACCAGCTTCACAGCACTCCCGTCCGCGCTTTCTAGCGCGTGCATTTTCCTCTGTTTGGGGAGGAGAAACTTCTCGCCGATGAACAGTTTCTCCTCGACAGTGTAGCCGGTGAGCTCGAGGATTTCTAACCTATCCCTCAACGGCCTGTCGAGGGTGGATAAGTCGTTGCAGGTCGCTATGAAAAAGGTTTTCGACAAGTCCCACGGAGTGTTGATGTAGTGATCCTTGAAGGCGAAGTTTTGCTCCGAATCGAGGATTTCCAAGAGACAGCCCTGCGGATTCGACAGCGTGTCGTGGGAGAGCTTGTCTACTTCGTCGAGGAGGATAACCTTTTTTTGCGGGTATTTTTGAATACAGCGTTTCTTCGATAGTGGTCGGTTGTGAGATTCGTTACACACTTTAATTAGCTGACTGCGAGCAACCCCATTCACCCCACCGTATTACTATCGAGCCCGAAAAATTATAGTTATAAGTAAAAAATACCGGGTTGTTGACCTGCGTGACCTGGAACGCCTGGATAATCACGCCAGGCATGCTCCCAATGTAAGTTCTGCGATGGCCCCTGAGTTGTGCGCGTCGATTTTCGGGGTAAATAATTCATAATTCTTACGGAGCAATAATATTAATGTTTCGTTCTGGTCTAGTATGATGGAGATTGAAAAATAAAAATTTGGAAAATTTGACAATTAATTACCCCGGGAATCGACCTATACCCCTGAGTTCCGCTTCATCCCTAACTCCACCCAAAGCTATTCTATGGAATTTCCGGTTCAGCGCCCGAGCAATGGAGCGACCTTTTTGTTGCCAACAATCGTCGAGACTTAGGTCGCGACCATCAGTATGATATCAATGAGGTTTCCACACTCCATCTTTCGAAATATGAGATTTCCTCCACCCCACCCAACTGAGGTTTATAAAACTGCCACCACAACACAATTAGTACCGAGACTCGTCTTCCCCACGCCCGGCGGCCCGTAGAGCAGAAGTTCAGCCTGATTGCTGCGCAGCGGGATTTTCTTTTCCGATCCCCTGGCGTCAGACGACGAAGGCTGCGACGGTGTCGGTCCGGCTTGTTTGCCGGCTTCTGTCCCAGCTTCTTTCCCATTCGAGCTGGGATTCAACATTTCACTGCCTGCCCCGCCCATGGACCCTGGCCCGCCGTGGAACTTGCTCAGCTCTCGTGCCTGCTCATCCCTCAATTTGCGCACTGCGAGGAACTCGAGGATGCGCATTTTCACCCGCTCTAATCCGTAATGATCTGCGTCCAAAACATCGCGAGCCTTCGTTTTTTTTTAGGGGTAGAAGGTGGGATCGTGTTCGAAGATTAATAATATTTCTCATACCCGATCTCCATTATCCTAGACCAGAACGAAACATTATTGCTCCGAAATAATTATGATTTTTTTGCCCGGGATCGTGTTCCAAGAAGATTTGGATGCATGTCATGCTGAGCTTCCAACGGAAATTTCGTCTCTGAAACACGAGGAATTGACCAGATGTCAACAAACACGAACGACGAAGAAACAATCCAATACCCGTGCGAGGTTGATCTCATCTTCCGTGCCCTTGCTCCAGGGGAGATTTGCGAGGGTCTCCAGATACGTGCGGCACACCTGATGTTGAGTTTTCCGGATTGTATGAATACACCACACTCACGATCACGCCCGCGCTCCCCTCACGATCACGGCCCCCCCCACGATCACGCCCGCGCTTGGATTTTCGGGTGTTCCGATTTCCCCGCAATCTTCCCCGCAGCACCAACGCTTACCTAGGTTTCGCACAAGTTGTCCCACACACCATTGACCATCCCAACAACACCCCATGGGGGTGTTCGAGGAAAAACCTCCTATACCGTATATTCCGGGTGGTGCGACTGCATGTTCGACA
>Ga0099798_10323_pt1 | contig 16347 bp, 9 predicted proteins | sample Uncmet_Sort29A_1_FD_89870 | JGI IMG/M metagenome (GOLD analysis project Ga0099798, IMG submission 89870) | Marine eukaryotic communities from CALCOFI LINE 67, Pacific Ocean - CN13ID_Sort29A_1 | ecosystem: Environmental > Aquatic > Marine > Oceanic | place: Pacific Ocean: Monterey Bay | collected...
TTTTGGTCAAAACGTGATTTTAGGTGCTAAACAAATGCATTATATATAGCATTCTGGAACCCTTTTTGGAACCATTTTCTCCCAAAAAAAAATTTCGCCTGCGGCGGGCCGAGGGGGGAGGGGTGGCAGCCCTGTCCCAATCGGGCCGTAGGCACGATTGGGTCCCAATCCGCTCATTCACCGATAGGTGTCTTTATGTTTAATTGTTTAAATTTTATTTACTCCACGCCCGTTCAACTCTGGTATTACCGGTTTAGGTCGGCCATTTATCCAAGACATTGCCCAGCAACGCGTGTTGGATAAATTAAACAAACGATTGAATCTATATCTCTGATAATCGCCAGGAGTTAGCCAATTAATTATCACCCAATACCAGCGTAGCACGACCTCATCACAGTCATTAATAGCAATTAATTATTTTAAATTTGATATTATATTACTTATTAATTAATATATTCTAAATTTTAAGACTTAAGATGTTTTTTATGTGATTTCTTTCATCCGATCGTGCATAATTACCATGCTAAGGTTGGTGAGTACCACGGTTACGCTTGGGTATTGGCGAGGTTATCAGTACAAGTTGCAGAAATAAAAATGAAACAGCTCATTTTGAGTTTACAATTAATTATTAATTAAATTAATTAATTACATTCAAGGCGTCCCGAGGTTGCAATGTTAATTACTTCTGTGTCTTGGAGGCGCCCAGCTTGCAATCTCAATTGCATCATTATCATTTTGACACATCTTGTAATTACTAATTACAGTATTAATTGATTAATACTGTTTTTTGGCATCCAAAAATTGTGAGAATGGAAATTGATTAATTAATTAATTAATTAAATAAATAATGGCGGCACCCCCTCTGTGGATATAATCCCGCTCGGAACTTGGACACGGCTAACGCCACAATCATGTGTTTTTTGAAACATTTTGTCTTGTCGATTGTGCAATTCTGGATTTATTATATTTCGTTTATTTTGAATTTTCATAATTGCTTCTCAGGGCCATCCGCTTCGTCCTTGGATACCCTGATTCTGTAACGCCTTGCGCATCTGGTAAGACGACAGGTTGGAGAAATCAAAAGTGGTGGGCATAGCGAGCTTTATTTCGGTGTTTTGGGTGGCATGAGAGCGCGTGGGCGCGACGGGCGAATGCAGAATCCTGCCAGAAGTCTATTCTGAATCGGGGTCGGAGATCATGCCAGGATAATTCTTTTTTGGAGGGGCAACATTGTCCAAGTTTTTAAAAATCAGAGGGATGCATGTTTGGTGAATAGAATAATTTAGACCACAGGAAATTTGAATCCTATGGTTGGAAGTCCCCAAATCGAAAATCGAATGTTTTTGAAACAATTTGAAGTAATTATTGTTTAATTAACTATTTTATCTTTACTATGTTTCTACATCCACGTTGTGTTGTTTTTTTATGTTTTGTAAATTGTTTTCAAAAATGGAAAAAATGTTGTTTGGTTTTTCGATTACATTTTGAAAAGATATTTGTCGCATTATGAGCACCATTTGGACCAACAATGGAAAATTTGGAGATTTTGGAGGTCATTTGGAGAGCTATTTGTTGCATTCTGGTCCTCCAGAATTCCATTTCATTGATGTACGTGCCGAACTCGATTTCATTGATGAATTGGAACAACATGGGCACATGCGCGATGTGAGAATATTTTTCCCCGCCAAAATTCGCATCCCAAATTTCAAAACGAAAATACTGAATGGTTTTTGTAATACATTTCATAAATAATTAATTAAATGTAATTATTTAAAATTATTATTAATTAAATTACAATTTTAATTAATTAATTAATTAACTAGAGGGTGCCCGTCTATTTCCTCCGGAAATAAAATTCCCCGTCGGGGCCCACTCGCCCCGACCGCCCTCCCTCGCTTCGCGAGCTCCGGTCGCTTCGCTCCCTCGGTGGGGGGGGGCTCGCTGCGCTCGCCGCTCACTCGCTTCGCTCGTTCGAAGGGATAAATGTTTGGCGTGCTCCCAAACATTATAAATCCTTGCTGTTTTCGCCCATTTGGCCAGCCCCCTCCGGCGTCCCACAAACCTCCGAAATGGGCCCAAAGTGCTACGTATAGTGCATTTTCGGCGCTGCCCCTAATAGCCCCAAAAAGTGTCCCAGAGGAAAATGCACTATATATAGCATTCCGTGCCCTTTTTCCGATTCCGGTCCCTTTTCGCGCCGCCCAAATCCGAAAAAAGGCCCAAAGTGCTATACGTAGTGCACTTTTGGGGGTGCGGCCAATTGGATGGGGAATTGGCTTCGCCAAAACGGTCCATTTTTTTCCGATTTCCTTATTTTATTAAAGAGATAAATTAATTTTTGGAATCTCGGCTCACACCAAAAGTGGCGCCTCCCCCCCCCCTAACGTTCGCCTATACTTACGTTCACATGGATTAATTAAATTATAATTAATTTATTGGGAAGTAGACATCTCACTTCCCTTTCCTACACTACTTCATCAACAACAGCAACACAACAACTTCAAAAAACAAGTAGATGCTGCGTGCCCTCATGCGTATCTTAGTATCAGTATTTTAATGTGATTGATTGTTGAATTGGCTTAAAGCTTTTCGAGGCATTGGCTTCATTTTCAAAAGCTGTGAAAAATTAGGTGAACCGACAAAAATGTTTAACACGTTATAATTCCACAGAACAGCGCTGAAGAATCACCATAGCACGTAACGAATGGCAACGACCACGTAAAATCCTTACACTGATGCGCGGCGTAATGGTAGCGATTACGGCCCTTCAGCAGTAGGAGTGCACTGTACCGAGAAACATAACGGTGAATTCAACCTGAGTATTGGACTTATCTGCAAATGCAAAAACCACGCGCATAGAAAATGTATCGAGGCTAACTACATTAAACTACACCGGATGGCGGATCAATTTTTAAGAATTTTTTATCATTTAATTTTTCTTAAATATGATTAAATTATTCATTTAGATTAAAATTAATTAAGTACTTGTTTGTTTGTTTGTTTTACCCGTTTATAGTCGATAGCGTACTTACGTAGCTAATTAATCACATTTCAACATTATTTTCCAGGCCCAAATCAATATTTCGATTTCGATTTCAACAAATAAGTAAAGAAACTCCGTTACTAATATTTTTAAATGTAATTAGTAATATGATTCATATAATATTAATTATTTAAACAAGAATATGTTAAGTAATGGTTTGTAAATGCTTCCTGCAATGGTATTGGGCATATTTCGAAACAAAACACCTAACACTGCCGTTCATTGCATAACTTGATAACAGCACCAATCAACAAACAAACATCAACAAATGAAATCGAAATTTAAAACCTTTCTAGCGAGATACTCAATTAAAAACTCTTTTCGTGCTTCTATTTACGTTTGATTAACTAATGCTGCTCCGCTGCTTCGAGCTTCTCGGGGATTGGTCCCCATTTTCAAAAGACTGTAAAACATGAGTCAAAATCACAATGAACCAGCATTAAAATACAATTTAACGAATCATGTAGAACCAAAACGATAATGATAACGAGCCGCACATAGTAAACAATCCAACGAACTCAGCTAGCTAATAATAGAGTTCGCTCCAGCCTCTTGGCGATTCAGCTCAGGGTTTTCATAGTAAATGTAGTTGGCCTCAGTAGCTAAGCGCTCGGCCTCGTTTTTGCATTTGCTAATCAATCCATAGCTAAGGTCAAATATTTTGTTATGGCACGCAGTACAGTGCGCACCGACTGCGGAAGGACCGCGTCCGTCCTTACTATCCTGCGATTGGTGCTGTTATCAAGTCATGCAATGAACGGCAGTGTTACGTGTTTTGTTTCGAAATATGCCCAATACCATTGCAGGAAGCATTTACAAACCATTGCTCGATATTACTTTATTTTAAATTAAAACAATAACCCACCTACGGTGAAATAGAGAGTGGGGGCACCAAACCCCGTTGGCGGTTGGGGGCAATGTCGCTTTCCGAGATGGTCACACTCGCTTCGCGAGCTCGAAACAAAAAAGTACAAAAAGCGCTAGCATTTCCCCTTTATTTTGGCATGCTTTTTGGGAAAAAATAAAAAAACGCTGCCTATGGGCATCGAACCGATGACCATCGGAATCCAAGTCCAGTGTTCTAACCACTAGCCCAAGGTCTACCAAATAATATACATATACGAGAAACCTATGCACCCCAAAGTCGAATTAATGCAACGTCCAAAAAAAGATGAATTTTGAATGACCAATTTTAACTGCAAAATTCAATTTTGAAAATCGTTTTGCTGTTTTTTCAAAAACGAAGACGACTTTTCGAAATCCGCCACGGTGAATCTGCTACAAATGATTATACAACCCTTCCATATATTTTTTATTTCAAATCCAACTGCCGCAATATGGTTGGACTGACGGACATCGCACCCAAGTCAACCCCACCTGGAGAATTAACTTTTGCCCATTTTGTACACATAGCGTATATATATTGTACACATGCGTATATATACGCTATATAAATATAATATTAAATAATATATACATTCTATTTCGAAAAAGAGAATGGGCGGAGGAGCCCCCACTCTCAAAACGTGCATTTCGGTGCAAGATTGTGGGAAAATGTTGAAATTTTTAAAACTTACCTGCAATCCCGTAAAGGCCTCTTCGAGTCCATGGGTGTCGATGAGCTCCAGCAAGATGATTCTATCGTTCGCCAGTCGAAACACCTGTAATTTTTCGTTTTGAACATGAAAATGTGTTATACAACGTTAATTTTAACACAAAACTAAAGCAAAATTAAATAATTGAATACCCAATCGTTCATGCCGTCCATAGAGATCTCAGCACCCCTATCATAAAGTTCCGAGCACACCGGATTCTTGTCCGGCGGCAGGCGATGAACATTCACGGCGCCGTTGGAAGAAGCGAAATGGACGTACTCTTTTAGGACGTATTGTATGCATTCAAGAAATTCTTCGGGCCGGTAAGAAGGATATGTTTCTGTTAGACTGCCGATTTGACAATTTAACACATAACTAACCCACGTAGACTGAAATTGCTCCGCCAATACTTTTCTTAGGGGTGGTTTGTCTGGATGATTATGGGGTGTGTCAATAGTGGGTTTTGTGCTTACATCTGCTGCTTTGGGGGGTTCTCTGTCTAAACCTAGTAGATTTTGATTTGAACGACGAAATTTGCGTTTTGAGGCACGATTTTGATGCTTTATTAAGTTAAGATTAAATTTTGGTTAATTTTCAAACTAGTGCGCAAACTAAATCATAGTATTTTTGGCCTAACAATGGTACTTAATAAACTAATATGAGGAATATTTCGCTGCACCTGCAGCTTCGTCAGCCTCTTTCTATAACAAATACGCATAAATAAACATTAGAAAATAATCTGTAAAATTAATGGTGGGCAAGCTGCTACAATTCCCTGCGCAAATATGATACTGCACATACAAACAAACAATCAAACAAACATACTTCACATCTTGCTGTATCAATTCCAATAAATAGCGACAGTGCCGCTCCCCTCTATGCGTCGGTTTATTTCGCACTCACCGATAATTGGCAGACAACCGATTCCGTCGCCTTTCGATCAACATAGCCGTCTGTTTTGTGTATTTCTTTCACCGGCATTTTAATTTTTTTTGAGACGCGATTTTTATGTTTTGGGACCGATTTTGCGTTTATGGATTTTTCACCGTTATTTTCAAATTTCCTGTGGTCAAAGTTTTTGTAATCCAAAATTGAGTCCACTACACGTTTTTGACAGCATTTGAATCGATATCATGCCCTATCGATAGGTAGCGAGTAATCCGCAAGTGAACCGAATCCTACGACCCTAAATTCACCCTGGAACCTGCATTGGTGCGTATAGCCCGTCTTTTTCCCTCACAACAACAAAAGATCCCAAGGAGAGACAAAGACGTCCTGCCCCAGAAGTGTATAGTAGGTATGCGATGTGGTACGTATCCATATGTGAAAAACTCAGACGAAATCAACACCGGGTGGATTTCAAATGGATTTCAGCCCTAGTTCACGGATAACACACTGGCTTCTAAACTCCACCCAACCTGGCGCCGCAAGATGGGGGACGCAGACGCTCCATAACACCTCATAGCGAACCTGCCAACGGACTCACGTCAACTCCCTGCGCAAACACGAGCACTCAATATTCCTGCCACGTGATGGCAAGTACCGGTGTGAGGGCATCCTCGGATCGTCCAAACGATTGCACACACTTCTGCGTCGCATCGCCGGCCGCACGTCGGAAGCCAATAACCGACTCAGTGACAAGGTCGGGCGTGAGCATGCCACCTGTTAGTGACGTTGTGCCCTGAACATGTATGCCCTGCCACCTGCTGCATCCCATTGTCGGAATTTTTTGCAACTTATTACTACGGCGGGGCCCGTGACTGGCGGCGCGTTGCAATTCCGATCTGGTCAAAACAAATGTTACTAGCCGGCCCGCGACGCGGTGTAACATACTCAATCGCCATCCCCTGCTCATCCAGAGATCAGCACCCCGCGAACTCACTTAAAGCTTGCGCTCGCTACAGTCGATCTTCCGTACATGTTTAGTTAGGCATTCATGCTTTCGAACAGAAGCTACCACAGAGTGCTATCGCATGTTAGTTGGGATTGATCGATGTTGCCTGATGAGGTGTTCGCGCGTCTGTCAGAACTTGCAGAAGATATTGATAGGGCTCGAACCATGTCTGGTGGTTGACGCACCTGAACCTAAAAAGCTTACTCGCATTGCTCCCTCACGGCTGTTTGTCGTTGATGTTCACTCGCGTTACGCCCACGCGGTTGCTTATCGCTGGTGGTTTTTCTATTTTTTTGCTCCCATGGTGAAGCACTGGCAATTGCGGACGGTGGCGGTGTACTGTGATATGGGACTCCCTTTGGATTGCAAAAACTTTGACCACACGAAATTGGAAAACCAAGGTGAAAAAAACCCAAACAAAAAAACCTGCCTTAAAAACAAATAATTAACCTAAGTTTACTAATCGGTGCCCTGCCAAACCAGCGGTTCGGCAAGATGCTTTTGCTCTTGTTTGATTATGTAGTTGCTAGCTGTAATTTATTAACTAATCGGCTTGGATGCGCCCAAAACAAACAAAAAAACAAATTTATTATCCTATCACAAAAAGATCGATTTGTACTATTTCGACATGTAGCGCACACACCTCGCCAGCGTCTCGCCAGCGCTCGCACGGCCCCAAAATGCTCCAGCGTCGCCCCAGCGCTTTTCGTCTCGCCAGCGCTCGCACGGCCCCAAAATGCTCGAAATCCTATATATTATTTCTGTTTCTCCATCTCAAAATCCATGGTTTTTGGAAAAAGTTGTGGACCGCCGAAAACGTTATTCTTTGTTGCCGAAAATACCGTTTTGGGAATTGGAAATTATGTTTTGGGAAAATCGCTATTTGGAGCTTTTATAGTAGCGTTTGGGCTTGGACCCCCACAGTTCGCAAGCCCAAACGCTACTATACATGCTATATTGTCACTTTTTGGGTGTCGCGATTGGTTTCGGGAAAAGGGGCGAAAAGACAAACTATACATACTCCAAATGGAGGAAATCGGTTTGGGGATGAGCGGGTTGATGATCGAAATGGAGGCAAGGCGGGACATGCTACTATACGTGCTCCAAATGGCCGTCGGAGGCAAACATTGTTTTGAATTGTTTGAAAACATTTGGGGTGCGACCGGCGCCTCTAATACGCTTGGTCAAGCACGGGTCGTGCGGGCACCGCACGAGTTCGATTTCAAATTTCTCCAACTTTCTAAAAATCGATCCCCATCCATAAGATCCTCTCTCCCTGCCCCCCCTTCTAACGACTGCGGTGATTTCATCTGCGGCGCACCCACAGCCGCCGATACCGCTCTTGTCCTTCCTCTTGATTGTAAACTCTTTCTAGAGACGGGAAAATGCTGTTGTGCTGTCGCATCCAGAGTCGGCTCATCAAAAGGTGAAATGGGGGAACCATCATCCCCTGGAGAATCCAGAGTAATGTCGTGTGGTTGATTAACCGGCAGCGGCGAATCTCGACCATCATCACTAGGGAATGTATTTTCGTGTTCAATTCGTCTATTAGCTGGCGATAACGATTCTTCATCGCTAGTGACGACAGGTTGGGCGACGATGTTTTGTTGACGCTCTCGTTCGGCATATCCGGGATCGAGCTCCTCATCAACCTTTATTGTATGCAATTTGTAGATAACTAATTTGAAAATTGGGTGTGGGGGTTTCAACCACCTAAAGCTTTGGGTGTGGGGGTTTCAACCACCTAAAGCTTATAATAATTTCATGTAGCACGTAAAGGAAATTGAGATAGAGGGCATTGCAAAATTTGGGGTGTCCGTCCGTGCGTGCGTCCGTCCGTAACGCTCTGAGGTTGGCAGCAAGTTGGAATTTTGGTCCATTTGGGCAAGTATACGTAGCATTCTGAGCACCTCTTTGAACGATTTGGGTGGATTTGGGGCAGGTTGGGTCCATTTGGGCAAGTATACGTTGCATTCTGAGCACCTTTTTGAACGATTTGATGGATTTGGGTGTGGAGCGAAGCCCGTCGCGTAGGGAGCGGGCACGCTTCCGAGCCAATGATCTCGCTCGCGCAGCGAGCGTTCACCATCTCGACAGGAAGTGGTCGGAAACCCCCACACCCTTATTCGCCAATGGGCGGTTTTATGTTTATAATAATTTCATGTAGCACGTAAAGGAAATTGAGATAGAGGGCATTGCAAAATTTGAGGTGTCCGTCCATCCGTCCGTTCGTCCGTCCGGAACGCTCTGAGGTTGGGAGCAAGTTGGAATTTTGGTCCATTTGGGTAAGTATACGTCGCATTCTGAGCACCTTTTTGAACGATTTGATGGATTTGGGATGCATTTAGGCAAGCATACGTAGCATTCTGAGCACCTCTTTGAACGATTTGGGTGCATTTGGGGCAGGTTGGCTCCATTTGGGCAAGTATACGTAGCATTCTGAGCACCTTTTTGAACGATTTGATGGATTTGGGATGCATTTAGGCAGGCATACGTCGCATTCTGAACACCTCTTTGAACGATTTGGGTGGATTTGGGGCAGGTTGGATCCATTTGGACAAGTATACGTAGCATTCTGAGCACCTGTTTGAACGATTTGATGGATTTGGGATGCATTTAGGTTGGGTGGCGGATGGCCGGGAAAGCCCCGGACGAGGAACGGGCGGAAACCCCCACACCCTTATTCGCCAGTAGGCGGTTTTATGTTTAATAATTTGTTTTTGTGTTAAACTTTGTTTGAAAAATGTTAAAATACCTCGTTCATCATGTCCTCAATGCGCTCAAGCTCTTTTTCTAAGCGATCTTTCACAGGAGCTAACACGGTTTCCATATCCCCTTCGCATTTTTTCGAAGATTCTTTCGATTTTGATTCAGACGACATATCTGTATTTTCCATACTAGGAAGCTGACTACCTCTATCACTGCCCACTTGGCCTTCTAGTTTTTTCAACATTTCTTGATATTTTATAGCCGCTTCAGATTCTTCGACTGATTCAACTACAGAGGCGTCAGGCAGTTTGGGCGGCTCAACTTCTGCAACAAGCGATTGCGATTGAATTGCCGCCTCACACGCCAGTTCCGCCGTTTCAGCGCTAATTTGTGCTTGTTCTTGGCCGGCTGGAGCGGGACGTGTAAATTTCTCAGGATTGACCGCTAGATCGTAAATTTTGATAAGAAAATTGCAGGTCTTCTCTGGCTCATGCCCTCGAGCAACTAAACCAGTATCGATTTTAGGGCATGGCGTTGATGCTTCCCTACATTTATGTTGTACACCGTCAATTACAACCTGTAAAAACTTCACCTTGCTCGTATCATCCTTTGGTGCCGACGCCAAACTAGGATCATCAAAAACATACGACAGAAAAAACTTACTACCACGACCATCTATCTGAAAACTAACCTGTCTTAGTAAATCATAGAGGAAGCGGATAGGCGGCTTGGCGAAATGCTTTGCTTTTAGCGGCGTGCCGAGCATGTTAGAAAATAATTGTTTGGTTTCGACTGCGAAATCCGGAAAATTTGCATCGCCGGGATCGGCGGGCTGGGGGATGTCTTGGGGTTGGGACCCGTGGTCCTGCTCTACGGCATCCTCTGCCATGACTGTTTACTTTAGCTTTAGAATTTGAATACGAGTGAGTTATATCTGTGCTGCATACTTTATGCAAATCAAATTACACCATCATCACAAGACAAAAGCGAACACATACAACACGATGATAAAATTTGGTAAATCTATCTTCTTACTTTGTCAGAATGGTTAGATTAAAATTGCGCAACATAATCATTACTTGAACGCGTACTCTTTACTTTACTACTAAACAAGAATTAAAAAACTATTATAATTTTGGCATCAATACTGGTGTCACATTGTGAATGTATCACTTATTTCAAAACTACAAACGTTGAAACGTTCTACTAGACTACTAATTGTGCACACTGTAAGCGATTTAATCCGCGTAACGCTCCATGAAACGCTTGTTGAAGTCCACGACGTTCTGCATAACCTCCTTGAAAGTATCCTCGGACGGCAAGATCGTGATGCGAAAATGGTGCGTTCCCTCTTTTTGACCGAAGCCCGAGCCTGGCACGCAGACGACGCCGGTTGCTTCGAGCCTTGTTTTTTGCATTCACAACAGCAACAGAAAAAAATGGGATTCGGGGTTGGGGTGGTTGGGGACAGGGCGGGATCAAGGGCGGATCCTCCGGGCGGGGGAAACAGAAGTGTGGCGCCACAGCGACTTTACCCCGCGCGAAGCCGGCTCCATAGGGAAGATCCCCTGCGAAATTCCGCCGTCGGAAAAGGAACGATACCTCAGTATGGGGAACCCCTCACCCGCAGCGAGAAAAATTTGAAAAGAAAAACAACCAAAACAAAAAGCGCACAACTCCATGCACCAAAGCAAGTCCGGCGCCCATGCCTTAGCCTTTGCCGCGTCGATCGCCGTGTTACTCAGGTGGGTCAAGCTGGGAAAAGCATACATCGCGCCCGCCACAGCCTGTGTGGAAATACCGCTGCCGGGCTGATTAAGAACCTCCTCGATGATTTTCGCCTTTCTCTTCAAACTATAAAGAATATCCATCCTCTCTTTATTCCATAAATCGTACGAAGGTTCGCCCTGTTTAGGAGGGGCGGACTGGCACGCCATGATAATCTGTCCTGGGATATTCGAGCAGAGATTAATAGACATGAGCTTATACATTTCTGCAGATACTTCGGGCTGAACATTCTCAAGATGGACCCAGCCAGCACGCATACCACATTCTCCATAAGCGCCCTTCGAAGTAGAGTGGAACGAGAACAATTCTGTTTTAAAACCAATATCTTTCGCTACCTTGCGGAATGGATTGAAAGGTGTCGATCCGTAGATGTTGTCTTGGTAAACTTCATCTGCGAGCACCGGGATTCCTTTGCAATGCATATCATGCCAAGTGGCGCAACTGTGCGGAACGAGAAAAAAGACGAAAAAAAGGGGGGCGGAGGGATGTAGCAAGTTTGAGCGGGGCATGGTAACAAAATGTGGGGGGAGCGAGCCGCCAATTTTCTTTGTGCCTGGCGCAATTATATATAAAACGAACTCTTGGCCGGCTTGAAAGCAAGCAACGCCGTAACCTTAGCTGTCATCAATATGACGCTATGGAGTGTTTACGGACATGGGCCATCGATCCTAGAACGCATTTGATGTGATTCCATGGTGGGGGCTTCGCCTCTTTCGAGGCAGTCCACTATTTGATAATTTTTGAACAGCTTTTGGATCTGCTTCTACGCCTGCCGAAAATCGTTGTCCGGTTTGTTTTCCGTGATCTCGTCGAGTTTTGGTATCGCCAAGATAAACAAACATCAAGGCAAAATAATTTACCAATTTTACCGTTACCGTTCCAACAAACCTTGAAAGCTGCACCGATGGTAAATTCTTTTAGATATGCTTATCCTCTTGAATGGACGTCTCCTTGGTGTTCTTGTTTTTCCTATGTAAAACTGGCTTCAGAAAAACCGAACCCGCCCAAGAATGGTAATACTAATTACCAAGGTGACCGTCGACATGCACAACATTATGTTTATGAAATCGCTCCGTCTCTCGAGCCAAACATAAAAACACACTTGCGCATTTCACCGAATCATAAATGAATCCTATTTGTCAGACAACACATTTATTGTATATGTAGCGTCCGCATTTGGTGCACAGGGAAACGCATTTCCAATGCTTTTGAATTTCATAATGGCGTCAAAAGCTGATCTTCGCCTCGTTGCTCGCAGTCAATTCCATCTTTGCGCGGTCCCTGATGAATCGCTGAAATTTGGAATCATTTTTGCTCGCTGTTCACGATTTCTGCATGCCGGGAAATTGTTGGCGTATTGCTACGTAAGTAATCCAAACCAAACGTCTTCTCAACAAAAATCTGGTTATGTAGGCATTGCCGGGTTATGTAGGCAAAGATAATCATATCATAATTATATGTGTAGCCTGGCAACAAATGATGTTGTAGGCTGACTCTGTACCACCGCCGACGCCAAAGCATATATATCGGGTTGGTCGAATTAATTGTCCACTTTCAATATCGACTTTTGGGTTACAACAAAAAAGGCGACGAACTGAAAAAATAATTATAAATTATAGGACAAACCTGTTTTCAGTCCCTCCGCAAAAGACCGACGGACTGATTTTTTTTTCTTGCGTTTTCCACAAATATCAAGGCCCAGTGTGGCGTGATGGACGTTCTCACTCATGAAACAATTCGGAAGAACGCCGTATCACGACATCAGGAGATTGCACCAGCGCGGACACCGCGGCAGTGCAGTCGCCAGATGCGTCCACACGCCCTATCCCATCCCAATTGCTGAGGATGCCAACAAATTAACGACAACGATTTATGGCGGAATTGTTATCGTAGTCTATCGTTCACTGAGCGCAGTAGCAGACGGGAAGAAACAATAATAATATATAAATATTAAAATATTTATTTTATTTTTATATCTACTGTTCGACGGACTGGTTTTCACTTTTGACTGAAATTTATAGTGCTCAAACCGTTTTAAAATCAGTCCGTCGGTCTTTTTCGGAGGGACTGAAAACAGGTTTGTCCTATAATTTTAAATTTATAGATTGTTTTTCAGTTCGTCTACTAAGTTTTTTTTCAAATCGTTTTTCGCCACCTGCTTCAAAATTTCAAATTTCGATCAATGATTCCAAAAACGCCTAAGACAAGTAAAAAAACGTCCTTACGTATGGGAAAACGTACCCCGTTTCGCCATTTGATGCAACAAAAAAAACGATTTTGTTTTGCGAGTTTGGATTGTTTTTTCGTCCAAAACAAATGTTTCTGACAAATTTGAAACTTAACTTAGAAAATTCAGGTACGGTTGTTTTTGTAAATTTTGATTTTTAAATTGTTTTAATTGTTTTTCCAAAATCATTTTTCAAAACACTTTTTAAAAACAATTCTCAAAAACATTTTTTACACAAACACATCACACGTGGCGACACAACACTCTCTAGGTCAAAATGAAAAATGCCGCGCCCGCCAAATAGTACGAATTGACCTTTTTGATCTAGAGAGCGCCGTTGACCGTTGCGAAATCACTCTGGGCCAAAACGAAAAAATCCGCATCCGCCAAAAAGTATGATTGGACCTTTTTGATCTACAGAGCGCCGCTGACCGTTGCGGAATTATAAAGGAATGTTTTTCAAAACCATCCCACATAACTGAAAAAACATTAAGGGAGTGCTTTTTTTAAAGTGGGTGCACCGGTCCGGTGCCCACATGGGGGGGGGTCGGGTGCCTCCGGCTGGGCGATGTACCGCTTCAAAAATTTTGCATATAAATTTTTGAAGCGGTACATCTGGGGAGGGGGGGGGGCAGCTCAAAATTTTGGGGGTCCTGCACCGGACCGGTGCACCCACTTTAAAAAAAACACTCCCTAAACGATTTTTGAAAAATGGGTGGACAATTAATTCGACCAGCCCGATATATACATATATATAATTATATAATTAAGTAATAATTAATTAATAAATTATAATTATATATAATGGCCTACTGCTTGGGCGCGGCCTGGAGCTCGGTGCTTACTGTGAGTTCGGCGACCTGGAGCTCGGTGCTCGCTGTGAATTCGGCGGCCTGGAGCTCGGTACTCGCTTTGAATTCGGCGGCCTGGAGCTCGGTGCTCGCTGTCGATTCCTCCATGCCAACCCTTTCCCAACTCCAATCAATACGTAAATAAATAATCCAAACCAAACGTCTCCCAACAAACAAAAACAACACGCACCTTCCTCATCCGCAAATTCCAGCACCGCCCGGATCACATCATACCTTGATACAAAATTAATTAATTAATTAATTAGTTGGTTAGAAAACGGCAAAACAAGTTAAGCAGCAGAGCGACGAAATTTCCCGCAGCCCATCTGATCACAACATGACCTCGGATGGCCACGCCGCCTCACCGACCTCGCGTGTGCACCCGCCCCGCAACCAAGCCAGTACGCCCGCTGTCAAGGAGACCCAACAGCCCCTCCGAGCGGACGACGCCAGTCAGCAGAAAGACGCACCGAACCCAAACTCCATCTGAAATCGGCTCCGACACCGAGATCTGATGCACAATCGTCAACATCAACATGCATTTACAATAATCCGCATGGTGCGTGATAGCGTACCATTTAATCATTTCGTTTATACGGTCTTGCCAATTCGTTTTATACGGTCCTGATAATTAACCATGCATATCTACTACGGCGGCAATGCCGATTCATTGCAAACCGGTTTTTGCCGTCTTGCTAATTCGCCTGCGGCGGCAATGTCAATTACCCGCAAACCAACTTTAATATTCTACTAATTCGCTTACGGCGGCAATGCCAATTAATGCAAACTACCTCTGATACAACATTATTGCCCACCAGTCATACCGTCAGTGATTGTGCGTTTATCTTCACCGTGTGGACGAAGTGCGCGGCGTACAGTCAGATATTGCAACGACATTAAGGGAAAAGATGTTCGCACATGGACAGGATGCATGCCACACCGTTCAACAACATGACCCACTCCCCTCCAACCGCAGCATCTTCGCCATAGTACATAAGTTTTCAATTTCGCGTTTCAGTACATTTTTTCTCATCCATTCACGTTAACGAATTCCAGAACACGTTGCAACTTTATCTTTTTCCTAACAACACTCCAAAATCAGTTTATTAGCACATTACATAGTCACTGTTTACGTACCATAACCACGTTTAGTCTCTTTTACAGTGTTTCACCGCAATTTCCAAATCGACTTTTTCTCAAGCCTCCATGCAACAACACATCGCCTACATGCGGCAGCCAGTGGCCGGAATAATAGCATAACCCTCAGCGCAGTGACCGACCCACCAACGATCTAATCATGATCCAATCGTAGAGAACACGGGGCTCCAGCTGGCAGGAAGCTGTTTCGGAAAGGCATGGCATGCAGTGGCTGCGAACAGTAATGATTTTCCAGAAATTCGTCCACGTATTAATTAATCCACAACAGGTCCCTTGGCACATGCTCCCCGTTACGTGCCTGTCGCAGAGGTGGAACGATCGAATGTATAGTGGCGTAATGTTTTGTTTCGTTCATGTGAAGTACAATCCCCAGCAGGCCGTTCAGCGCATGCTCACCAGTACAGTATTGGCCCAATACACAGTTGTATACAGGAATTAATGCTCATCTCCTACAGTTACTAATGCTAACATACGTCGCAGTAGTCATTTCCATAGTATCGCAGATTAGCCGCTGCATGGTTCTTGCCGTCACCCACGGCGGGCACATGGTTATCACACATTCCGGAGCTCATCTAGTAAATATCATATCATAGTCATTAGATCAGCTTATACCGCATACAGACATAGCTAGTGAGGGCGCGAGTTCTAACTACCCAGGATCTGATCTCACCAGTCACCAGTAGAATCGGTCCCCTCCCCTACGGGGGTGCGCCTGAATTGACAGGCCTGGCGGGATGAATAAGCCAAAAGCCCAGTAGGGGCAAATTAGATTGTAAATTAGGAGACTACTCCTAAATTAGTTTAGTGATGATCATTGTAGCATGTAAATTAGTGGGTTGTGTGCCGTAGCATGTAAATTAGTGGCTCTTGTGCCTGGCTTGTGTGCCGTAGTATGTAATTTAGTGGCTCTTGTGCCTATAAAAGAATGGCTAGAATGCCTACAAAAGAATGGCTTGTGTGCCCACCTGAGAACGGCTTGTTTGCCTGAATAAAAATGGCTTGTTTGCCTCAAAGTACGTAGCAATTATTGTACATTATTAGCAACTAAATTAGAATTATGGTTTTCGTTCCGTGTCCACCCG
>Ga0099798_10324_pt1 | contig 16339 bp, 17 predicted proteins | sample Uncmet_Sort29A_1_FD_89870 | JGI IMG/M metagenome (GOLD analysis project Ga0099798, IMG submission 89870) | Marine eukaryotic communities from CALCOFI LINE 67, Pacific Ocean - CN13ID_Sort29A_1 | ecosystem: Environmental > Aquatic > Marine > Oceanic | place: Pacific Ocean: Monterey Bay | collected...
TCCCGTTATCGCGTTTTTTCGCCATGTGCAAGAGAATCCATTGCATGGAATCCAAAGAACAAATCTCTTTCATGCATGGAAAACAAGGATCCTTCATTCGAAATCTTTCACATCTATTCATCGTTTATATATTAATAGATTTATTCCCCAAACATATTACGGAGATTCGCTTTTTCGAGGTTCATTGGCCGTCGGTTTCGATTCGAAAGACGCGGTCGAGCCAACATGTGGGGAAAAAAAGGTCCGGGTACATACGTGCCACATGAACGTGTTAATGGAAGGTACAAAATTGTTGCAACAAAACCTTGTTTGTTTGTCGAGCATCGGTCAATGAATTAGTCGACACGAAAGTTAAAGTCGTCGTGGAAGCTCTGCAAACGAAAGATTTGGAAGTACATCATCCGGTGTATGGATGTTAATCATTTATGTATTATGTTTCATCCCATAAATGATAATGATATTAATTATATTGTAATTCATACCATACATGTACGTATTTTAATTAAAAATCATAAAGTCGCGTCGCGAGCAATTTTTTGCGATCCGTTGTTAATCAAGTTTAATTTGATTTTTCAGTGTAACATTGACCAGATAATTTTTTGTTTATTGCGGAGATCGAAAAACAAATCGAGTGTTTTTAGACCAAGCGATTTTCTGAATTTAATATTTCTGTTCGCGAGGTTCCCGGTCCGGAGTCGCATCGCCAATTGTTAATCGACATCGTAAAACACGCCGCCGGAGAAAACGTCAAACAGCGACATAAGTTCCAGGTCCGTGAAAATTATTTTTATGGAGTTCGGGTGTGTGTAAATGTTGAAAATCGCATTTGCAGTCGTAGAGTTGTGTGCCATTGTTTTGTAGGCCGAATGCGTTCTATGGGTCGGAAAAATGTTAACGCATTTTAAAAGTCAATTAGATCACAATTTCAAAGTACCCCCTTAGGAAATTCGTGTTCCTTAGGCGTCGTTGTTTACAATACCATTGAGGTTCAATTATTTTTAGGTGTTGCAAGCGGATGTAGAAAATCAAAACAATGCTTGTATACAGGTGTTGTCAATTTTTAGCATTTTCTCATTTATAATTATTTGGTATTGTCGGAAATAATAAAGTTCTTTACCGGTATTTTGCAATTGTTTGGATATTCTTTGGTCGTTTGCAGGTCGCCCAAGACGCCGTATCCAACGCGGCCCAGCGTCAGATGGAGTTGAACGCAGACCGAGATGCGCGGATGCAGGATTTGAATGAAGCGGATGTACATTTTAAGTTAAGTTGTCGTTATGTTTTGAAAATTTTGATTCCAAATATTTTGAAAATTTGGAATCAAAATAATTTGAGCCAGAACCGATTGTGGTTTGGCGGGAAAAATATAAATTCTGAATATAAAAACACATTCTGAATGTTGGGTAAATTCAATTAATTCTGCTTCGACGGTTCTTACCGTCCACGGTAAGAAATTTAAAAACAAAATATTTAACCGTTTAATTCTAATAATTCGGGATTAATTCTAAATTATTTTGTTCTTACCGTTCACGTAAACATGCCACAATTACATGAAGGAATTGCACGAGGAATTTTCCGTTCAACAGAACGGTAAGAATCGCGATTTGGGGTTGTTTTTACCGTCCACGGTAAAATATATTGAATTAGAATGATTCTAATTCGCACCCCAAAGGACGGTGCAAGAAACCAAAATACGACAGTCCATAGATTCTATGGAAACCAATAAAAACATGCCAATTCCAATAGGGGTAAATGATAATGTCCTCATAATACGAAAACATGCGGATTCGTGAGATGTGATTATTATCAAATAATCATTGACCGAAGGTCTTTTTCTGTAAGTATTATGTAAAAATGCGTGTCCGTACGTCCGTCCGGACGACTTGACGGACATGATAGACAGTTGGTTTGCTACAAGGGAAGTAGTGGGGTTGGTTTGTTTGAAAAGTCGCAGATTTGAGTCCAAAATCGATCTTCCCAAAATGGTTTGTAATGGTCCCAAATCGCATTGTTTGGCCCAGGAGGGTCGACAAAGACGATGGTTTCGCGCCAGTTGGTTCTTTGATCCAGTTTAGTTGTCGTTGTCGGGGCGGGGTCGGGGCCGCGATGGTCCCGTCCCCAGGGGGTTCCATAAGGAATTTCAGTATAAGTGGTCCAGTGGAATCCCCGACCAAATTTGTTCCAAAATTTATTTGCCCAAGATTGTTTAAACGGCCCGGAATCGCATTTGGGGGTCGAGAAGGGTCGACAATGGAGGCGCAATTTTACATAGTATTTACAGAAAAAGACCTTCGGTCAAAGGCAAAAACAAAAAGTCCCTGTTTGCCAGTCCCCCCTTTTTGCTTCCCTATTCATTGTATCATGATTGTTTTTTGTACATTAGGATCCTAAGGATCGCAAGCAATTCATTGGTTTGTCATGTAGGAAAATGTTCGGAAGGCGGTACATTTTTCTAAAGATTCGAAGGATTTATTGAAAACCAGAGAACAGCAGCGCGAAGACGCCGAGGTACAGTTATTTATATCAACAAATTTATTTCAGGTATTTTGAGGGGTGTTGGTTTTGATCAGGTGGCGTTAGGTCGTGTGGACAAGGACAAAGAGCGATGGATGGACGACGCCGAGGAGTTACGGGTACCCATATTGTTCGATAAGTTTATTGTTGTACGGTTTATTCACAATGTGTCCGTGTTGTGATTAGTTTCGCAGAACGCGGAATTTATTTTTTACGGCACAGGGATGCAATTGCGTTGTGTATTTGTTTCGGGAGAGAAGCCTTCTCTCCAGAAACAAAAACAATCCATTGAATGGTTATTTGGACAGTGTTACGTCCGTACGTACGGACGGCCGCACATTTGGTCACATACATACACGATGGTATACGAAGGCGAGTTTTTTTGGGGGGTATTGTTTCCAGCAGGCAGAAGAGGTGTTGTTAGCGGCAATGATGACGGCACCCGCGCGAGAAAGTCAGTTGAAGAAATTGTTACAGATTTTGAAGGTAGATTTGGAGTGCGTTTGTGTTGTTGATATATTTTCAATTTTGGCATTATTTTGTTTTTGAGGAACGGAAGTGTGCTTTGGACGAGTCCTTGTTGCACGCTTGCCCTACGGCATTGAGAAAAGAACCAACCATCAGGGGTGATTTTGATTTGGTACAAATATTTAATTAATTGATATTTTGTTTTTATCCCAGGTTGCGTTTGGTGTTTTGGCGTTGTCTTTGCGTTTTCAAGGAGGCGATAGCACGTTTGCGTGCCGTCATAGAGTCAGCACGAGCACGCGTGGCTAACGACATCAAAAAGTGCGCGGTCTGATTATTCTAGGTGAGTGTCGGGTAATTAATTTAAGTTGAGAAGTTGTTGATTGATTTGTATTTTCCATTGGAATTTTTTGAGGTCCCCAACGTTGTTAAATGAGCGCACACAAGCCTTGGCCGATGCGAAATTGGCATACGAAACAGCTATGTACGCAACGCGACGGTTTCACCGAAACATTTTCGCGTAGCAGTTTGTTGTGATTTTTTAGGCAGGACAAAGAAGAGGCACAGACATTTTTGACCAATTCGAACGACACGGCCGCAGCAGCAAAAGTAGGATTTTTTGGGGTTGCATTGGTCGATACGTTTTTTTGTAGATGTTGTTTCTTCCATTTTTGTTTTTTATTCCGGAGGAAGCGCACAAGGCGGCCGAGAAAAACGCGGCGGAGTTCGCTAAGATGGACAAAGAACGCATCAAGCGCGTGAGTGCCACGGAAAAACGAACAAGAGAATTTGACCACGTAATGACATTGTTTGGAGACAAGTTCGGTATTGTGTTCAAAATCAGGGTCGCATTCCAAGAGATGTTTCTTGTTCACGAGGTATTGGCGGCATTCGAGTGGTTGTCGACCCATAACGACGTATAATATTGAAATAATTGCGGTTGTTCCAACACGATGATTAGAGTTTTTTGCCGTATTATTTATATATGATCACCGTGGTTTTTCGATACGGTAGCGAATTGTTTCACGGGCGTAAGTTGAGTAGCCATAAGGTAGGTTCCATTTCGGAGCATAAAACCTGCACACAAGTTGAGTACATTTCCGAGAGCGATTCCATTTTTAAATAGTGATTTCATATTATAGGTCGTGATTGCCGTGATTTAGTAAATCAAGTGTATTTTCGGAACAGTTCTCGATCGTTAGTGAATTGTAGTGAGTATATATTTGGTGTTTTCGGAACCGACAAATTATGGTCCCGCGTATCAATGTCGGGGCGAGGGGGTATGGCCGATATCAAAATGTGTTTTCGGTTCGGGGGCGGGTTTAGGTTTCCGTTCACGTGTTTAGGGTTTCGGGATCCGTCCCAACGTCCACGGGTTGTATTGGTTTTAGGTTCAGGGGTTGCGTTGCCGGGATCCGTCACGCGTTGCGAGGTCGCGTCCTGGCAATTCCTGCCAGGATCCGATTTTTAGGGTGTTTTGCCGGAATCCGTCCACGCGTTTTGGGTTTCGTGGATTGCAACCACAAGTTCACCGGTCTGTATTGTTTATATTCAGATCTAGGTGTTCCGTTGCCGCGATCCGTCCACGCGTTGAAACGTCGCGTCCTGGGTTCCTGATAAATTCCTGGCAGGATCCGATTTTTAGGGCGCATTGCATACACACCCTTTCGTTGGCCGGGGGGGGAAGGGGGGTGGTGTATGCATTATAATTTCTGTTCGTCAGATGTTCTTCTTTGTTGCCAAACAATTGAGGTCGGCGAAGTTGTATCGGCAGTGGTTTTTCTGGGTGGAATAATTGGAACCGATTAACCGTCAATGCCAGTTTTTCCGAATTAAAGTTTGCTTTAATTTCATAGGTACCATATTAACCGGTTAACCGGTGGTCTCGAAACCGGTTACCCGGTTATGAACCGTAACAGGTTAACCGGTCGAATTAAGTTAATTTTGATCCTCAATGTGTTACGTTTAACCGTTAAGCGGGTAACCGTTTAACCGGTTGGAGTTTTTTCCCGGATTTGTTTCCGGTGTTATTTAAGAAATTTAAGATTTCCTAAATTTCTAAATGAATGTGAGATCGTAGGCGTTATGTTTATTGATTTATCATATGCGTTGTCGTCCCGGGGTTTCTTCTCTTTCCCATGGCATTCCATTATTGATTACCGGTAATAAGTATGTGTTTAAATATTTTTTAGTAGACGAAAATAAATCTCTTTTTCCGCACCCTTAACAGGTGCGTAATGAGTATTGAAACAGGTGCGTAGAATGAGCGCAAAATCAGTTTGCGTATTTAAAAATGAATTATTTTCGAAAAAAGTGTGTAAGTTCATCCATGCCCATGCGCAATATTATACACACCGTGCCACGTCCTATTTGTAGTATAGCGTTTACAACATGTTTCTGGATCTAAAGTGTTGTTGGAACCAAAATATCATTCGATTTGGGGGTGTCAGGTTACGGTTAAAAGTTTCTTTAAGTACCCAATTATTTCACCCAGTTTTTGTTGTTTGGTCGTGAAGTTTGCCCAATTTCCAATTTCCCAACTTCATTGTTTTTCAATTTTTCATTTGACAACCGACCACGTCATTTATCGGTTCTTCCCGAGCATCTCCGCGTTGGGGCAATTAGTTTTTTGTTTATATATTTTTGGAGATTCGGGCGGAGATTCCTAAACGCGCGGCGAACCAGTTGAATGGTCCTTTAGTGATTAGGATTGGTGTCGGCGACAAAAAATGTTCGATTATGTATCAGAGACGGGCCTTAAGGTAGATTTTCTTAGGAAAATGGTTTAGAGGAGTTCCCACGTCCGAGATTAGACGCATACCATTTACGATATGTGTGTAAAAGTTTTTGTTTGGGTTGTTTGGAAGGCCATTGCAGATTTCAAGTACATTGGCGGCACTTACACCCCCCTGGAGAATTTGTTGAACCCATGGTGGGTAGGCACCCGGGGTGATTTGTTGCAGAGACGTTATTAATTTGTTCTTACCGGTATCGTGTTTTCAGTGTAAACCATGAAAAATATTTGACGCGCCCAATGTTTGGACGTTATATATTTAGCGGAATGATGACGTTGGTATTATTTTTCAGATCCTTGGAAAAATGTCGAAAGAACCGCGTTTCCTACCGGCGTTTGTTGGTTTCGAGGTTTTTGTTGCCGGGTTGTTACCGCGGTCTATTTCTCCGAACATGGTCACAACCCTTGGCATTTTATGTGGTTTGGTTGCGGTTGCATATGCCCTTTGGGATAACGAGGTATTTTCGTCAATAATTGCAGCGATAACCACAGCCAGGTTTGTTTTTTGAGATACACGGGGAAATGCAAAGAAATTCTTTCTTTTTTCTTTCCGCCGCGTTATTCCTGTACCAAGTACGTTTTTTAGTTTGTTAGAAGCCTAGATGAGATCATTTTTGCAGAACACCCAACAATTGAGGATAACCCATATTTATCGATACGGGGTAATGTTCAATATTGCAATCGTTCCGGGTATTTACATGTACAAGTTCTTACGACGATTAACACGAATATTACCCCGAGGTTTTCCGGTTTTGGTTTGATATATTCGTTTTCATGTTTTTGAGACATTAGACGCATGCGATGGAAAGCACGCAAGGAACACCGGTCAGTCCACCCCGATCGGGTACATGTTTTATTTAGGGTACATGTTTTATTTCCTATTTTAATTTTTAAAAAATCCATTTTATTGACGAAAATAAATATTGGTATTTAATTTCAATTCAAGATCGCGATTTGCAGTTTTCACCACCAATTCCTGATCGAACATTACCAGTATTCGATATTTCTGAGGTCTGTGTACGACCATGGTTGCGACGCCGTATTCACATGTTTGATTGCCATCACGTGTGATATGTGTTGCCCCCGCGTAGTTGGCAAGAGATTTTTTAATTTTAGTGCGGTCTTGGTTCCTGGCAGATTTGGTTGTAATTTTTGTGAAAATTGATAGGATTCGAATTCATATTCTTCCAAGGCATTTTAATGGCATGTTGCATTTGTGAGACGGAGAACACGAGCGTATTGGCGATTATGGCATTCATATTACCTCTTTGCGCGTTCTTCACAGCGCATTGGGATTTCACGTACCGTCGAGGCAAGTTATTTTTCCGCACGATGGAACCATGAATCAACAATAGGGGACCAGTTTTGCGTTAATTTGCGGTTACATGTGTGATCGAACGAAATTTACATGTTAATACATTTAGATTTGTTTAAAACCAATTGCCGCAGAAAAAATCGGAAAACGTTTCGGAAACGTGCCGCGACGGTATCCTCCCGGGCAGTTGTTTTGCCACAAAACAATTGTCCGGAATTGGTGGGGGTCGGAAAAAGTCAAAATGTTAATATGAGTCAAACGTTTGAAGTGTTTCTCGCATTTTGCCGAAAAGAAACCAAGATCTCCACGTCTTTTGTTCGGAAAAATAATTGTCCGGGAGGAAATGATGTTGACCTCATATCAAAGTAAATATATCATATCGGCATTGGGACCGCCAGAGTGAAGGGTTATTTTATGGGAGCAAAATTGTTGAAGGCAAAATGAGATTTTGTGAAGAATGAGGTCATTCAGAGTTTCCTCTATATGCTGAAGCTCGGTGTGAGAATGTCTATCAAAGTAAATATAGCACAATTACGGAAAACTGTTAATTGTTGTTTTTACGCAAGGTCATAGAGATTTAATGGTTGATGTGGATCCCCCAAACGTTATTTTTCCGTTGAATTGGAAATGCAATGTTGTGCGCATTTCGGATGTACATTCTGATTGCACCAAGGTATTCGAGAAAAATGGAGCACGGCGGGTGCACAGAGTCGCAATTTGTGGCGTTAAGCGGGTTCTTGATTTGCGGTTTGTACGCGACGGCATGTTTCCTTTTCGCATTTGTGTTGTAGTTGTAGAATTCCCTTTTGGTTATAATTGTTGTGGCCCTTTTTTCGAGTTACACGGCGCACGTGTGGCATCACGACATTTCGTCGTTCATCCCAGAAGTACCCGGAGCGTGAGAATTGTGGGTTCAAGTTTTATGTGTTCGATGGTCTTTGGTAGTCATCATCATAATTTTTGCCTTTTAAATTTTGACGGTGTAGGCAGATTTGAGATCGAAAAAAAATTTTGGAACAATGTCTACAATATTTGACAAATCTATTTAACCATGTGGACCATGGCATGACATTCTACGACATTTAGGGGAAAAGTTATTTAGCCATGGCCCATGTGAACCATGGCATGACACATCAAGTTGGCTCCAATTTCTGCCGAGCGCAAATTCCCTCGTGTCTTTCGAGTCCGCATTTCCTTGTAAAATGACGCATTTCCTTCCACAATGACGGCAAGTAATACGGTTTGGATCAAGGTTTTCTGCATTTTCGCTATCATTTCCTTTTTCCGTCGTCATTTTGTCAGTACCCACGTTTTTTGTTTGTGCGAGGCCGTGCGGAATTTGATCCCTTTTTTCCCAGATTCCTTGGAGGTCCAGCATGTGTTGTTTGGAATTTCCAACGCTGTGGCAACCGTACCCTTGAGTCAGAGTTTAGGGAACATGCCAGTTGTTTCCGAGTATGCCACCCAAACGCGGTTTTACACGGAATCGCAGATTCCATTCTGGCAGTGGAAATGATGTAGTACATATGCACCCATTGTGCACGCCCTTTGGCGTGTGGAGGATTCCTGGACTCTCATTGATCTATATTTCGCCGGTGCAATTTCCATGGCGGTGGTAGGGCCTCCCCATTGGTCTACCGGGATACGCACATACCAGCCCGTTCCGGTCCCTGCAACACGCGTGTTTGTGTTGTTCTGAGTGCATCATCGTGTCGAGCGTATATCGTGTCGTACGCAATTTCGATCGTGATTATTTTCTAGTTTTCACAGAGGTTTCGTGGGTGAGGTCCGAGTAAAAGGTTTTGGGGTTTTCGGGACCCCCCTCGCCAGATTAATGATGCCCACATGTACGTTGTTGTAGTGGGAGTTTTTACAGGAAGGACCCCTATTTACACAATAAATAATTATTTTCAATATCAGTGCGTAAGTTTCATTTGCGTAAGTTGGAACACCCAATGTTCCAATTTACGTATTCGGATGCGTATGTTTCCATGGCGTTTACAGTAATCCCCTTTTTTATGAGAGAATGTCCAATTATATTTTGTTTGAGGTTGCAGTATTTGCATGTGGTTGCTAAATTGGCAGCCCGAATTGCACATATTGTCAGGCAGGATAGTACCAAAGATGTTGATTAGGGTGAATGTGTACCGGTATTTAATGGACAAGAATTCAAGAAGCCGAAAAAATTAGGTTTCTGTTGAATGTAGGTCGTATTTACATGATCCCCATGTTTTGTGAATGTGGTATTTTGTTCTAAATTTAAGTGTTCCCGAGAATTTTTGCTCGAGAATTCCATTGCAAAGTTTCAATTGCGTGTTTTTGTAATTCTGTTGTCACATGCGAGTGTTGATGTCGCGTGGTTCTTGTTTTGTTTATGCGTAGGCTTACGCCACGGCGATGTGCGCGCTCCTGGTCGAGATGATCCTCACGGGGGTCACCCTGGATCGGTTCCCCATCGTTCAGTTCTGGATTCTACCGTTTTTCGCGACAACCGCGGCGATCGAGTAGTTTGGACGGATTTGTTTTCGTTTTGCGGTATAAATGAATTGTTAACCGTTTAACCGTGAAGGCCTATTTCTCCAAATGATTGTTTTTGTTAATTTCGAGTTAACGGTTAAGTGTTTGGGGTTCGCACAATTTTGCCCGGGTTATGTAAAAAAGTTTAGGCATTTCATATTTTCTATCGCGTAATGAAACCGGTTGGTCCTTTTTCCCGGAATTTTGCCCGCGGTTATCGAAATCATTTACCCTCATTTCCACATTACATGCAAAATTTTTAAATATTAAAGATTTCAAAACCCGTTTGCATTGCATAAATTAACTAAAGATTTTCTCAAAATCGTTTTGCAAGTGCATCTTTAATGCGAATGCAAAATCTTTAATGAAACATGCAAACTTTTCTCCAAACATTTTTATCCAAATGGTTTCGACACAAATATCCGCACGGATGGGTAGAAGGCTGGTCCCCTTTCCACCCACCCTTCGGAGTCTCCAAAGAGTCCAAACCGAAAACCTAATTGTTTGACATGTTAGACAGTTTGGTCCGAAATTTGCAAAATTTTTAAATGCCATTTGGGCCAAATTCCGTTTACAAATGTCGATTTTGCATATTAACTAAAGATTTTTTCTCGAAATTGTTTTTGCATAAAATATGAGCCCCCAAAATTTTGCAAGTAATGTGGAAATGAGGGTAATGGTTCCTACGGTAATTCACCGGGTGAAGCGTTTTCCCGTTTTGTTTTAACCGTTTCTCCGTGCATTTAACCTTTTGATTTTATATTTTGGTGGTTTTACCCGTTTAATTACCGGGGTATTTAGTGTGTGGCGGTTGTCATGCATTTTCGGGTGTGCGTGTCAATGTCCGTTTCACGTTTATTTCGTGTTCGGAATTTTGTTTGGGGTTCTTTGCGATTTTTTATATGCGGTAGTTAAACCGGTTTGGGGCCTTTTTCCCGGAATGTTGCACGGGTTTGTGTAACAAATTGATCCGTTTCGCGTTTATTTCATGCCGTTTCATAATTTACAAATGGAGAGGGGGGTTTTAACAAATGCGTACCGGTACCGATTTGTTGGCGTGGTGTCGTTCTTTGTTTCTTCTGGTCACAGGTTGCGATTGTTGCCGACAGAATGGTGGGCGCAAGCCTTGTTGGGTTGCAGCATAACACACATCATTGTCCTCGGGTAGCAAGCAATGAAAAATGGATTTTTGTTTATCGCATTAAAGAGATGGGATAAATGTGTATGACCTTGTTTTGGGACATTAGTGTAATTTGGTAGATTTGATTTCGATTCCACCATTCGTTTGTCCGCGTGGTTCTTGTTTGTTCCGAGTGGCGTGGTGCGGAACACGATCTCGCGTATGTGCCGATTCCTCGACCTTCCTTTCCTACGTGGTATGCCACCCGATATATTCGTGAGATGTGCGACGAATTAAAATGAACGAATGGATTAGGAAAATGGTTTTCAGACCCTATTGCACACACATATTTTTGGTTATGTTGGTACCATGGCCGGATTGCACACACACGCACACACAACCGTTTGCTTAATGGGGGCGAGCACCTCCTGGAAACGTGAGCGATGGGTCAAAAGCACCAGGCATCCAGACCGGATTGCATACACATTCCTTTCGGTCCGACCCCTCCCACGCCCCGAGGGACATCTTGAAGGAGGGGGGGCAATTGGGTCAAGTGCGCCAGGCATTTGAACCGGATTGCACCCCCCCGTTCGATCCGAATTTCCACCCGCCAAGGGGCACATGCTAGAGGAGGTGTGTGTGGTAAATTTGTTCCCGAAACCCTATTTTGTTTTCCCGGAGCCCTTCAATTTTGTTCCCGGAACCATAAATTTATTCCCGAATCCCTAAATTTGTTCTCTGCAACGCAACACTTGAATTTAAATGTATGGTAAACAATACAGACCGGTGAATTCGTGGTTGCAATTAGCAATCCACGAAACCCTAAATTTGTTCCCGAAACCCTAAACGGGTCAGTGACCGGAAAACGTATTTAGAAAGGGCAAAAAATGTTTTAGCCGTGAACGGTAAAGGGAGAGCCAGACAGAATTAATCAAATTATCAGTTCACAGAAAATCTGTCCAGTGTAGTTAGCAGTCCTGGCGGTTTTTGTTTGTTTGTGAGCCATCCCGGAGTCCAAGGTGAAGAAAGCGAAGTAAGCCGCAATAAGGTGGTTACCAGGCGCGTGGTTCGACCGGGTCTCCCACAGAAAACGAATTTGTGGTTGTCCAATGTCAACATTACAGCCCCCATTCCCCTCAGTAATGTTGGTTTCCCCCGTGTATTATTCCCTGCATATTATTTTTTTGTTCGTCGTTTCGCGTGGGACAAGTGAAGGAGGTGTATCGTCGACGTCCGATAGGTCGAAATTGATCGTTTAGTTTTCGAGGAAGCACGCATTTAGACAAAATGCGTTTGGATGCAGGAGTATCCAAATAGACTACATTTCCAGTAAATGTTTGGAGCAAACATAACGACGGGGACAAAAAAGTACCCCTGCACCGTTACGCGGTAACGGTAACCGCCAAGCAGCGGAATGAGGGTAGTACAAGATTTGACATAACCCTCCATGAATTGTTCTTCGTGATTTGTATTTCCCCATCGTTTTGTGATGATTGCGTGAAAAATTTGTATCGTGCAGTTTTCGTTCCAATCGTTTGCGGCCTCACGTCATGTTCCATGTCATGGGTTCTTTCTTATTTGTGTTTTTGCATTCTTTCGAGGGGGGGTTATGTACGGCGTATCCTAACAGATTTGACGTGTGATTGGCGGTATTATTAGTTGTCGCAAAAGTATATTTCTGGTCCCCACGGACAAGATATATATAGTCGAAACCCTACAACGTTTCGTCGTGTTCCACGCGTGTCGGAATATGTTTTCATCGGTTCAATAGAATCGTAGAATCCCCTTATTTGTCGTATCGCGACCGTGTCTCCCTATCGTAACCGTTAGTGTTTGCCCCTCTGATGACTATGTGTGTACCCTCTCTGATTTCAGTGTTTCCGTGCCCCCGCGGATTTGCAACGGCGTTTGCGAGTCCTTAGGCCGCAGTTGATTCGAGCGGCGGGACGCAGAACCGATGGGCAGTTCACCGGAATAGTGCGGAATAGTCGGGGAGGCGACAGAGAAATGTGGGAAGAAGTTGGCGATTTCACATTTCACGTTTTATACGTGAAAGCGATATAAGTGAAAGCGTTATACGTGTTATACAAGCAACGATTATTGTAACCGTATAGAATATAGTTAAAGTTTAGACATTGGTTTTTCGTTCTTCCGTGTAATGTGAAATTTTCTATAGGTTAGCAGTACACATTGCGAGTATTCCTCGTTGTAATTAGCGTTTGCTTAAGGTTGGATTTTGTTTTGTTGTTGTTCCGAGTGATTACCTCTTCAAGTTGCTTCTGATCGGCGATTCCGGAGTCGGAAAATCGTAGCGGAAGATGCCCTGGCGCAGGTGGTATTCTTTCGTTCAGGTCACGTTACCCTTGTTCCTTGTTATCGTTTGGTGTTCAGATGCCTTCTCCTTCGGTTCGCCGATGACACTTACATGGAGAGTTACATCTCCACCATCGGCGTGGATTTCAAGATCCGAACAATTGACCAGGACGGAAAGACCGTGAAGTTGCAAATCTGGGACACCGCAGGGCAGGAGCGTTTCCGTAGAGCCAGAGTGCAATTTCTATTGCCATTGGAAATAATATTTCTGGTCAAAGTGTTTCTTTAAGTCGACCACAATTACCACGTATCCCCTCCGAATCAAGTGTGGGCGAAAACAACAAGTATCGTGTGTTTTGTTTAATTGTTGTGAGGCACGATTACTTCGAGTTATTATCGTGGTGCCCATGGCATCATCATTGTGTAGCCATGCATTCTATTTACAAAGGCGAGGGAGCCCCCCACAGTTTGTCGGGGGCAGTTGGTATGCGTGGTAGAGGCGATGTTTTTAATTCTGTTCTTTCAATTCTATTATTTCTACCCGCCCACAAGAAACATTAATTGTATATGTTGTAGGTCTTGTTGTTGCGAGGTATGATGTCACAGACAAGGATTCCTTTACGCATGTGACCAATTGGATACAGGAAATTGAAAAGTAGTTTGAGACGTGGTGAGAGTTCCGTTTGTCGAGCCCAGGAGGAGCGTTCGTCCTGATGCGAGGTACGCGGCCGAGGGCGTAAACAAGCTCCTCGTGGGGAACAAGTGCGACCTTCAGGCAAAGAAGGTACCGTTTCGAGGCGGCGCCGAGGGAAAACCGGAGATCAATTCCTGGCGCCACACGTTGAGTATTCATTTCTTCAACGGGGCAATCGTATTTTTTGTTCCACGCGTTCCTTTGTGACCCCAGGTGGTAACGTATGACGAGATGAAAGAATTGGCTGATAAGCACGGCATCAAGTGCATGGAAACCAGCGCGAAGAATTCGCACAACGTCGAGTTGGTACGTTTCCTCCTAGTGTTTATTCCAGTCCCCAATCGCGTCCCTTGTCGCCGTATCGTTGAGGCATTCCAGGAGATGGCCAAGGACATAAAGGCGCGCGTTGCGACCAACCCCACGGGCGTAGGGGTTTCAGGAGTTGTTTCGGTCGACCGTGTTTGATGAAAAATCATCGTATGGTTTGTTTATCTACCCCTTGCGTGTTCGTTTCTGCAGCCGGGGGCATCCAACAACGTGGTCCTGCCGCAAGCCGGCCAGCAGATAGGCGGCGGAGGCGGGTACGTCGAGCGGGCGGCTCTCATAGAAGAGGATTGTCAGTCTCCCGTCCCTTGTAACCCTTGTTTTGATTCTGAGGTGTTGCTAGAGGCCCGTGGCCGAGCCCCCTCGAGCAGGGCCATTGACGAGGGGAAATGCTCTTGCGAATTCACAAGCCCCCCGAAGCTGCCAGTGTTTCCTGTTTGCTAGCGTAGTTTTCTCGTATCCGGTAGATCTTCCGTGGCAACAGACGTCGCCCAGCGTTTGTTGGTCAGCGGTATCGTTCTCGTTGGCGCCCGCAAAGCCGGGCGCGCCGCTCCCGCCGGGGATGGAACAGAAGGAATTGTTCGGGAAACAGAAATATTGGTAATTCAAATGGATATTTGCATGTAGTCGGTTTACAGAGATAGAGAGGTTAGACGCAATTACATACGATCTCTGTAAGTTTTTGGGAAAATTTACGAATTATCGATTTTCTATGCAAATTTCCATTTTTGTCGTCCCTGGCAGCAGTATCGTCGTGACCCTCTTCGTGTGTTATCGTGTTCGTGCTGGTAGCGGCGGTTCTTCGTTCGTTTGCCATCGGTGTCCCATGATCGTTTGCGCAGGTCGGATCTCCTCGACATGAGGACCCTTCTCTTCCAGGCTCTTTTCGCAGCATTTCCAGCAGTTCCGGGACCCTCTGTGTGATTGATCTTTGGCGTCCTAGAAGTCCGGATGTTCCTGTAAGGCGGACCAGGGGTTCCCCCCAGCACGCCTTGATCGCCTGGTTTGAATTAGTATTCCCCATGCAATCGTTTTCGTGTTTCGATTGCGCTTCATTTCCAGTCCGAGGTTCTCTCTGTGCTTTGCGTTTCCAACAGCAAAGATCTCGAGCCTCTCGTCAGGGAGGCCCCCCTCCTCGTTCAGTCCCTGCACCTGACGTTCCGGAGGCATGGTGGCGGCGTGTTGCGTCGCATTTCCATGACATCGACCGGAGCATTCGAATGTTTCCTCCGCCTCATCGATCCCGCACATGGATCTGCAGTTTCTGCACCCATCTGCAGTCTCTTCGCAATTATTCGGTTCTTTGTGCCCCTGTTTCTGACCTAGCCAGTCTGAGTATCCAAGATGTATCGGATATTCGCTTGTTTCCTGGGTGGGGCGCAGGCCCTGTATGGCTCCAACAGCGCAGTATGAGGCTGGGGCAGAAGACAGAGACGTTAGCCTAGACGGAGTGAGACTAACATGTGCGGCAGGAAGAATTGGTAGTTGGCAGTTTGATGGGGGGGCTCAGGCATGACAATGGTAGATTATTTGATTTATTGTTGTCGTATTTGAGCAGGCACGTATTTTAATCGCAAAACGATCCTAATTGCCGATCATGCCAGCTTCACCGCGTTCTGCAGACCAAGCCACAGCCTCCTGCATACACAACGCCAGGGATGGCCCCTCTCGCTCGAGGTAAAGATGTACAACGCCAAGAGCCTGGCTGACATGAAGAAATCCGACGGGCCGGTGCTTGTGGAGTTCTTCGCAAGCTGGTGCGGCCATTGCAAGCAGCTGGCGCCCGAGTAGCACGAGTCAGCAGCCAGGGAGATGAGAGGCCTGCAGCGGGCCGAGAAGAGCAGGGGGTAGGTGGAGCCTAGGTGTGCTAGGCCGGAGCCTAGGAGCCTGTGCCTAGGAGCCTCGCCCCTGGCTCTGCAGATACGAGAAGGCGGCCAAGGCCCTGAAGGGCGTGGTGACGCTCGCCGCCGTCGATGACCAGGAGCTCATGCAGGAGTTCGGCGTGCAGGTACAAGCATTGTTCCAGGAGCCACGATCGCTAGCGCTTGGGGAATTATGTTAAAGGCTCTCATTGGCGCTCTCACAGGCTCTGAGGGCGCCACACAGCCTGCTCGCCAGGGGCTGGAGGGAACCAGGCGGGACTACTACTCGCGAACGCTAGCACTTGAAACGCAGGGAAAACGCGGGAGGTTTACACTACGCCGTAGTGTAAATAGCGCACCAGCATTGCGAAATCAGTGCATTTCCCTGTGTTTCAAATGCCGTCCGTGAGTTTCACGC
>Ga0099798_10325_pt1 | contig 16335 bp, 17 predicted proteins | sample Uncmet_Sort29A_1_FD_89870 | JGI IMG/M metagenome (GOLD analysis project Ga0099798, IMG submission 89870) | Marine eukaryotic communities from CALCOFI LINE 67, Pacific Ocean - CN13ID_Sort29A_1 | ecosystem: Environmental > Aquatic > Marine > Oceanic | place: Pacific Ocean: Monterey Bay | collected...
TGAGGGAGAGGAGTTTTGAGAAAATTGACTGTCTTGGTCCAGTGCTGGTCCGAGGCCTGGCAGTGCTGGGCCGTCGAGTCAAATTATCTCCAGGGCTCGGATTAGTTGTTACGGTGGAATTAGAGGTGGTTTTGACAATAACGTAATCTATCTTATTTTCAACTTGAAAGTTCATCTCATAAATATAGGTTGTATTGAACTACTCATATGGGACAGTGCAAAATCAATGGGGGTAAAGTTAAGCGTTATAACTTACGAGTATTAGGCTGTTGACAAACGTCAAGGGCTGATTTAGAAATTAGGTTCAAGAGAAATTATGGAAATTCAATTTTACAATGGAATTTCGCCATTAACTGCCTTCATTTTGATTCGAGATTGCTGTATGATACGGACAACAAAATTTTCAAAACAAAGCCTACTTGCGAAATTTGGTAAACTATAGTTTGATTGTCTAGTTTAGACTCACTAAATCTACTGTGTAACTACAGTCTGTCATGTTTTCAATATAAACTACTATGGCTGTCTCGACAACATTGTTATCGATCTCTGTGACCGTCCTGACGGGCTCCTACTATGGTTCACGCTTACATTCACTCCCCCACCCGTACCAACGTGAGTTCCTGGGCTATTCATAACATTCGTGACATGATTGAAATTCCCCGCGCTAATCACCGATATCTCTCCGGTATTGCTTAATGTATCTAGATTATTCAGATTATTCATGTTTAAATTATTACCCATACTGTTGATTTGCTGAGATCTACTCGGACCGAGTAAGACCGGTGTACCAATAACGACGTTGTCTTCAGGACCTGGAAACTGTAATTCGGGAGTTGTTATGCTGCTGTTTCTGCTTCTGGTTGCTTGTTGGGGAGTTAATTGGCCTTGTTGTACAAGGATTATACCAGGTGACTGCACATTTAGATTGTTACTGGTGGCGTTCGAGACTATACCAGAAGAGACGGTTACAACACCATGAGAAATGTTTGAAACAACTTCTAGACTACCGTCTTGATCGTTTAGATTGGTTGAAATCGACATCTGCTGATTCTCATTTAAATTGTTCCTAAGATTTACAATCACATGCACATTAGAATCAGGCCCAGCGTTACTATAACCTCCACCAGATCGCGGGCTCAAATTATTGTTTCTCTGATCACTCGTATTACTTATTCTTCTTTGATCCCCCACTCTAGGATAATTATTCCTAGCTTGACTATGTCTATTAGCTCCTTCCGCCGACATTCTGGCGGCCATCATTCTACTACCTATACTGTATTCGGAGGTTCCTGGTGAAAAATACGAACTTGGTCCTTTCTTTTTCCGGATGGATCTTTTTAGACAGTAGCATAACGTGAGAAAAATGAGGAAAATGATAAGGAAAGGGAGAATAACGGTTAGATATTCTTGGAGAGGATCGTCCTTGGAAGACATTGGGAGCTTATTTAGTGATAATACTGTTCAAATAACGGGTCATTCAATGATAGTTATGATTGTACCACCATCATGGTAGAAAAAAAGCATTAACCTACTAATTTCGTAGCAGTTAGATTTGTGTTGTGATTCGTGAATATGGCAATGCATCGATTCAGGGACCGTTTTAAATTAAAGCTAAAATCATACAGCTGCTCACCCTCAATTTGACATGATATCCATAAATAAGCCGGAAAGAATTTTTTCAAAAAAAAAAGAAAAGAATTTTTTACTAACTAAACTAAGCGACTGGTTTCCAGACACCAGGAAAACTGACAAACAAAAAAGATTTACAAAAATCAAGAACGTTATTAAATATTTAGTCTCAATATCCTGAGTTTCCACCATAACTTGGAGAAAATTTAAAAATTCACCACCCTACCACAAATTCCATACTCTCTCTACCATCAGGCCACCGACCATGATTACCGTCTTGTCGTCTCTGAGAATCGCACATCGTCATGTTCCCAATTACTCTATTCAATCTATCTTGTAAGGTAATTAAGCCTGAGTTAGAGTTAGAATCAGAATTGTAACCGGGACTCCCTGCTATTCCCCCTGTTCTACTGATTTGATTGGGTTCGCCTATTCCATAGACCCAGTCCACCGCTATATGACTCGGCCAAGGAATGTAGATGGAGGACTTGTAGAAACACTCCTGTGGATGGGCGGGGAGACGGTAACGCTTTTGCTTGAAGAATTTGGCAAAGAGACTAAATTCTTTTTCTAAATTAAAATTAGAGTCTTTGGAGTCTGAGGTGGTGTCACTGTCTTCTTCTGTGTGCAGGAGGGTGAGGGGATAATGGAAATGCGTGTTAAGATCGTCGAGAGTTGTTGATTGGGGTAACTTGAGGGTGTCAAAATCGTCGGCGTTAATATTGTCTTCCTCTTTTTCATTGACATTGATGTTTGACGAAGATTCGGTTTCAAGTTGTCCTTCCATGAATTCTAATTCTTCTTCGTCGACATCTGTCGCTTCTTGTGACGACGACTTTTGGATTGAAGCTGGTTTTTCCTTCACTGATTTACTACTCAAGCTTCTAGGAGGTGGTTGCCGTTTCGGTACTGGTTTCGGAATCTTTCTCTACCTTGCTACCGCTGTAGGAGGACCTCTAGATGGCAATGCTGATTTTGAATCATTATCTTCTTAAAGAGTTGGCTCTACTATCACATCCCGCATATATTTCTCGAGCCGGGGCACAATCAATTTTCTGTTTACAAAGATTGCATCTGTACTCGAAATTTTCCATAATACGTGGGTAGGCTCAAACAAATCTACCAAGGATTACAACGACGTTCCAATGTAATGCGGGTGGAAAAGCGCGTTGTTGTCAGTTTGTCCTGTCATCTATTCGGAATCAGATGAAGTTTCTTACAGCACTGGATTGCCCATTTAATCGAGTTCAACAGTTATGGGTGCTTTTGTTTTTCCTTGACTTTCAACATTCGAACTTGCTTTTCCTCAATACCGTAAAGGCGGTGGAATAAAATTGATTTCCACTTAGAAAACCAGAACCTCGGTAACGGTTTCAAGTCTATCAGGATCATTTTTGACATGATCGAGTCCGTAGCATAGATTATAGATCTATTCGGCTATTTCAAATTCCCAGGAGTCAATGTCGATTTTAACGATTTCGATTACACTTGTCTATTAAATCGCCTGTTTTCCGGCTGTAGACTTAGTGCTATGATCTGTGAATAAGTCCACCCCCTTTTCCTTCTTCTATGCCAACAACCGCTCTTTAATGGTTTTGGGATGAGCGGGTTCAGCGAGAACAGACACTCGATTAGTATTTGTATTTCTAGAATTTTTAGAATTTTTACTGCTAGAATTTTCACCAGTGGCGCCAAACCTCTCTCTACATATTTTCGCATCATTCAAAGCTGCTTCCACCAACACCACTTAATTCAGAGACGGACTAACTCCGATAACGAACTCTAAAATCTCGTCATCATCTTTAAATCCTGATTTAGATTCTGATTCTGAGTCACTGTCAACTGAATCAAGCATCATCCAATACTAAAGTAGTTGGTCTCTTTTTTATTCTGGAGAGAAATGTTTTTTCCAATTAGGCTGTAGTCACTTAACATCATCATTATCGTTCTCATTGTCAACCTGTTCATACAACGCCCACAGCGGGTCATCCTGAATGCACATCCCCGCGCCGATATTTATGAATTTTCCGGATTTTAGCTCACTTGGTACCGCAATCGCCCTCAAAATCAGGTACGGGAATCTGTCGATGATGCTCTGGAACTTACCGCCATGCGTGCTAATGAACTCGCTATTCCACTGATTGCCGCAGACATCAGAGGAGGGATTGGTGCGGAGAGGCGGTCAGGGCTGAAGCTACTGTCTAAAATTAAAATTTAAAGTAGGGTGTTGAACTTGTTTTGGTTGCTGGAAAACTTTGGTGAGAAAGAAACGGAAAAGATTTCTGAACTTGTCACGGGCTGAAGTATGTTAATTTAAGTTTAACTGTTGAGATGTGCTACTGTATAGAGGATACAACAATTTCATTCCACAATTGATTGCGATTAGTTCTCTTTCTTTCTTAGCCCATGGTTGAACTCCGCTATACAGATCCTCTGCTGTAAGCTCGGACTCCAGACAGTTTTTCCTTAAAAACCAGATCAAATCTTTTAGCTTTTCCCAGACTGAAATTTCAGTCATGTGTTTACTAATATCTTTCCTGTATAACAATTCTTTCACCCCTCTCCTGAATCAGAATTCCTACCACCATTCCAGCCGCAAAAAACTCTGTCTCTATTGTATCAATTCCACCCCCTAAGTTTCGTTGGCGACCCAGCCTCTATTAAGAGCCAACTGAACAGCCAGAATCTCAGCAAACTCCACATTCTCTCCTTGACCGGAGGAGCACATTACTTTGCGAAATTGAGGGGTAGATGCATCTACGGGAGAATCCATGATCATTCCTAATCGCATTCTAGAACCAATGATGGCGGGGGAACGACGGATTTTCATATGATTTTTAGACTTGTCAGAGTTCTTAAAGTTCTACTAATAGAATTTAGTTGTATTCTTTGCTCTCCACAATAATTCTGGATTTATGCCATATCACGGACTGGATTTCCCCTGTTATTCCAACAGGTTGATTAGTTTTTCATCGGTTGTGTTTTCGAGGTGGTAAATGTAGGGGTTAATGACGCAACTCGCGTCACTTAAACCGACAATCATTAGGTTCTCATCGAGGTGATTGAACATAAATTTCAACATCATAGTGATCATAGCTTGGGAACAAGTTGCTCGAAGGATTCTTAATGCTCGGATTTGTTGTTTAGATAATCCCTAACCACCTTGTAGTCTAACTAGCTTTTCATTCACAACCTCTTTTTTCATCTGAAATACGTCTTCTCAGCAAATCTTATCTTCATCTGAATTAGAACGTTTCGCAGGTCCAGGTCCACAATTATATCATTCTTCGTTCCCTATTCCACTTCTTTTTATCAATTCTATTATCCTCTCTACGGCACTATTCTTTACAATTCATTTCTCTTCCTCTGACATAAACTCTAAGTCAGGAAAACGCTCGAAAGCATTACCCTACTGTTGAGTACTATCTTCAGATGATCCTGACCCTCCCCCAGAAGATTCCATAAAGCTTTCCTTCACAAACCACGGTGGATTTTCTGGATCTTATCTCGGTAAGCCTAGATAACAACCACTTGGACGTTGGACATCGCCTAATTACTAAGTTTCTTCATTATGATTTGTTACTGTACCACTTTATCTTATCTTCCCCGTCCCCAGCTTCTGAAATTACCACACTTCACACCCACTGCTCATCCGCATACATTCAGCTTCGCACTCATCTTTCGTCCAAACACCACTTAAATGCCTCAAATGCGGACAAGCAAAACCATCCAAATGCGACGATACATACGGCGGTCACCAATCCTTCGGATCGGAGGAAAGAATCTCATATTAACCTTGGGAACCATCGCTGTTCTTTATTTCCTGTCTAGGTATATTGTAGGGATAAAAAGAATAGGCTTCGACAGAGATGTAAACGTTCACCGAGGGGTTGTATTTGTCGATAACGAGAAGCGGGAGCCAGAAAATTATGGAAAGAATTAGGACTAAGAATTGAAGAAATTTCGTCATGAAACAGACTGGGGTTGCAAATAAGTAAGCTACGATATCGATTGAGAAGAAACCAAATAACAACATCATGGTCATTGTGACTTAGCTAACAGTCACCGTTTCAAACTATTTACCAATTGAAATTCCAATGGAATCGTACGAATCAATTCAATTATGACAAAGTATTTCAGTGGGGAGGGGAAGATGATTTTTTCTAATAGACGAAACGTCTATCTATTATGCTGCTATGAACGGTAAATTACACCCATCTATTTGCTTAGTGGATCTTTTCGAACTCGATTGATTCATAATTTATTTTTCCTTAGCGAGTCGGAGATTGTGTGTCGATATCAGGATTTTTTTTCTCTCTTTCTTATCATGGTAATTTTGAAGGTCAGAAAATCGAATCTTAACCAGTTTTCTTTTTTGAAGGGATCACCTGCATAACTACAGAACGAGGATGATTTCTAACAAAAATTACAGCTATAAAATTCTTTGTCACAATGTTGACCATGATCAACGATAATTCTGTAAGTTTTAACCATTCTACTACGAATTATTTCTTTCTTCCGCCTCTTTCTCCCGAACGTCCCACAGATACCCCGATCCCCACATATTATCATCGTAGAGATTTTTCATTTTTGACCTAGCCCGCGCTGGTTGACTCCCTCCACTTCCAGTCTGACCAGTTTGAGTGCCAGCGCTTGCAACAGTGCCGGCGGGAGTTGCCATATACAACTGTTCTAATGATTTAACACCCGGACTTGAGCCTTGCGCCGATTGAGCACCTGCTTGAGACATAGGGTTCGACCAATGTTCTAAATCAGTTATTTCTCCTCCTATTTGCTCCTCAGCGAGGGATTCTAATTCATTTTTGAAATCTTTTTCTGCTGTTTCATCGAATCCATCCACGGTGAAAAACTGGTTGTGTAAGACTTGCTGTAGGGCTAGAGCGGTTTGTTCTAGATTATTTAGTTCTATTTGAGAAGGAGATAGCATATTTTGGTTTTTTTGGTTTTGGTTTTGGTTTACTAGATTTTGGTTTTGATTCATATTGATGAAATCTGCTGGAAAAAAATCCTCATCTTTAGCGGGTTCTGCGGGATCTTTTTCTTTGCTTGAGTCGCGGGAATCCTGTTTCTCTTGAAAAGGCTGTAACTGTTCTTGAGCTGAATCTGTAACTGCTGCTGCAGTAGGAACTGTTACTTCACCACTCGAGCCTGGCGCCGGTGGTATTTGCTCTACTGTTTCTTTAGGAGAACCACCTTCTGTAACAGCAGCATTGCCATCGGTACCAGCGACAGGTGTTTGCATGTTTGCATCTAAAGTTTTTTTGCCCGCAACTGTATCGACACTGGCAAGATGTTGGACAGGCCTGTTTTTCAATCCCCTCGTCAAATACGTCCACAAAATGTTCAATTGGGCAGCCAAAGCCCACACTAAGCCGGTACAAATAAAACTCCCCATTGAACGAGAGTACGACCATTTTAGATGGGTACACTCGACGGTACCACGCCATGTGGTATCATTTTCTTCTGAATCAGAAGTTGAACCAAGTTCTTTCTTCGTCGAATTATCAGATTTATCCTGAGATGTCGGTTCTGGCTTCAGATTCTGATTCAATTTCACTACATTTTTCTTATCACCAAATTGCCTGTAAATATTGTTCAAAGCTCTTCTTCCATGCAACAAAGTTAAGATAAAAAATGTTCCACCCATCACCGTAAATACCAATGAAAATGTCTGCCAATTCTCCCCCTCTATATCTGATTCGTCTTTAGCCTGCATTATATTCAGCTCAGTATTGTTTATAGCCGATAATATTGCTGTTAATAACGTGAAAGGAAGACTCACCACCGTAAATGCGAAATAAAGTCGACAAAACGACAACACTATATACAATAATAATCTGTTTCTACAGGTTGAATCCGTTACTGGAGGGGTTTTCACACCATTTAAACCTTTTCTTTTTCCTAAGCACCCACATAACCACAACATACAGATAGCATTAGCTTCCAACCATCCAACAAACCAACGTTGTAACTTTGGCAAAAACAGTTTCTGAAAAAATTCACAGCTGCTCAAATCACCGGGAAAAAATATCTTCACCAAAGATGTTTTCAATCTGTAGGTGTAAAACCGAGGTAAAGCGCCACATCTCGCCATAAAACTCAGTTCATCTTCTGGTAACAGACTCGGACAAGTGTGACCAGCGTCGCAAATTCCCTTCAAATTCCCTCCAACAAACGATATGGAAAACGGATTTACGTAGGCAGAACAGCACATCCCGAAAGCAACCGACAACTCACATATAGACCGTTATTCATCTGGTAAAACAGCTGACCAAGAAACAACGGGGAAAAAAGCACATCCCCTTCTCTCCTCAGAGGATTTACAGTGGTAACAGAAAACGGCTTCCATTTCTTCCAACAAAGACGGACCTGGTTTCACGGGTAGATTCCTTTTGTTCACCACATTCTAATAACTCAAACTAACCAGCGTGTTAGCGTCAAATTTACTGAACAAAACCTGTTCCGTATTCAGTCCGCACTCCTCCCGAAAGTATTTCTCAGCGCAAATCTACGCGTGACAATGGTTACTACCCGTCCCCGCTATCTCCCCACTCCGAATCTTGTGTATGGTTATCAAAACCCTGCTGAAACAATCAAACAAGCCCGTTCTCATCAATCCTTTGATAACGTCAGTTCGGGGCTGACCGTTTTCCATAGCTAAAAGTAAGACTTTGGCCCCCGCGTTGGATCTCAACCTGGCGAGATGGTCGCAGAGATTTAAGACCATGTCGGCGGGTTCCTTGTACATTAGGATGCAGAGACAGTGAATTACCTGGTGGGCGGGAATGCTGGGGAGTGAGGGGTCGTAGATATAGGACTTCTTCTTTTCGTTGCCGTTGGATCCAGTAGAATTCTTTTTGTTCGAGTTGGACTTGGAACCTAACTTGATGCCCGCACCACGAGTAACAACTTTTTTGTCCGTAACTGTAGAATTATCGTTTTGAGGAGAATCATTCTCTAAGTTGACGTCTGAGAAATTGACATTGATATCATTGACATTTGCGTTGTTTGCGGGTGAGGTCTCGTGACTATCCTCTTTTCCGCCGCTATTTGCGTCAGCACTTGAATTTATTGCCGATAAGTCCTACTACGAATTACTGTTTTCATCCAAGCTCCCTGAGCTAGATGACGGCCCCAATAACGGCGGAAACAGTAGCTCCACCCCCGCTGGCGTAGATTGTAAATTTAAATTCCCCATTTATGGGGACATTCTTGGACCACCTATCAATGCTGCTAGATTCATTTACAAGGGTGTTCCCTAATTTGACGCACTAGCAGGGCCTGTGTTTATCACCGCATTCATATTCAAAAAGCTTCTCTTACTGTCTCTGCTTATCAAACTGGTACCCGAGTGATTTGCACTCAGCGGGGTTTTCGCCACTCCATTCGATAAGACGCTGGTATTCGAAGTATTTGCCGGCAAAGGATCTAAATTGTTGACAAATTATATATTATTCTCCATCGGTCTTAACGGTTCAAATCCCATAGGAGTTGGTTTTGGTGTATTTAAGGGCGTATTAAAGGACCTCGCTACCCCAGCGGAAAGTAAGGCCGGTGAAAAATGTGCGGATATTCTGTTGCCGCCATTAATACAGTTTCCATTAAGATTGGATATATCATTGGCTCCAGGAGCTGTATTTTTACTAGCCACTCTTAATTCTGGATGTCTTGCTATATTTATAAGTGGTCCAAGATGTTCATTATGATTACCTATTGCAGCTCCCGTAACTATTGGGGTCTTCTGAATCTCCGCAGCAGTATCAGCATTTTCAAGTTTTTCTATTCTTCTTGCTTCTCTTTCTTCCCTCTCTTTTTCCATTTCTTCCCGCACAATTTTCGGTACACTATCCACCCAATGCGACCGAAAATGATACCAGCTGCTCAGCCAAAAACAAGTGTATCCCAAAAAAGTCATCGCCCCCACCTAATCCACAGCGCTCCACACGAACATACCACGAATAGTGTCTTTCAATGTTCATTCTTTTTCTATTGGAGTACCCGACACATTATTGGAATTTTCGTTGTCTTCAGACGACTTCAATAACAGAAAATACATGACCGAACGACTCCAATGCAACAACAAAATGATAAGAAGAAAAAAGAGATACAACTTCCGCGGTTAAAAAGAATACCCAAAAGCAAATATAGGAGGGAGATTTTCTGGGGATTGAGTATAATCGAACCCAATAAGTAGGGGACGCCTGACTTTTGTGATGAGAGCACCGTCTTTCAGCCCAAGGAGATTATTAGGAGGAGCTTTTGGTCCAACATTTACGGTGGTAGCGTATTGTGTGATGGGGGTGGGCTGTGCCTGGGAAGGAACAGCAGGTGCTGACATTATAACTGTTTTTTTTGGCAGCCGCAAATTTTCTTAGTACTAATATGTCGAATCTAATTTCAAAGAAGAAAAAAAGCACGAAAAACTACGGAACTAATATGTGTATAATACTTGAGTAGCTTGATAACACATTTCTCAAAATAAATTTCTTAAAAAAAACTAGATTCTAGGCCTGATTCTAATTCCAACTATAATTACTCAAATTCACTCAGTGAAAGTTAATTTTAAACAGCTTTAATCAGTACTGCTACACGGAACACGACATTGATCATAAATAATTAAATCTACACCAAAGTACACCCACCGAACAGCACTCCTTTCGAAACAAAAAATTTGGACTTAATTGTACTACTAGTAGTACTACCGTAACACATGTCTGCCCAGTGCAACAGTAACTGTTACACATCTTGCTCTATCTCGCTCAAAACCTGATCACGTTTAGATTCTTCGGGCTCATCATGTAACTCATGTCTTTTTCTCAGCATTCCAACTCCTTTCTCCAAATCATGCGCCGACTCAGCAATTGATCTCATCCTTCTGCTTATACTTAGTTCTCCTTTCAAACAATCTAGGAGCAAAACTGAAGCCGCAGCTTGCCAAATCTGCAGGTTCCCCGCAAGAAAAACAGGATGTACATAGGTCAAAATGATCCAGAGAGGCAATCCGAAACCAAAAAAACGCCACTTATGGGTTTTCTTGAAGATAATCCAAGGATCGTCTTCATTGACATTTGCAGACTTTAATATAGCAGACTTTTCTTTTTCAAGTTTCACATCTAGATGCACACTGTCACGATGATGTTGCTCATTTGAATCAAGATCATGATCTACTGTATCGCCAACATTTATCCTTTCCGAATAATCTGCTAATAGTTGTTCGCTAACAAAATACGTCGTACTGTAGTACAATTCTGCTCCGCGAGTCATCAACCACGCCACTTGTTGCAGATTAAATTTATCTGAAATTTCATTGTCAACGTTATTGCTACTCTTGGCAGTCTTGCTCACTACCGATGTCACTCCCACGATTATCACGAACAACACTGGATCGAATCTAAACAACCTTATCAACGGGCTAATCGTCGTCCCATACAGTTTTGCAAAAAACCACCCTAACCCGATAGACACCGTAAGCAGTAACATTATACCCAAAATGCACAAAACCACCAACAACGGTCCTATAGCAAGAACAGCCGCGGCTAAAGCGGTTGTCACGGTAGCTATGAACGGAAGGATCAACAACGGACCCAGAATAAGCACCACAAACGGAACAATGATGGACAAACTCAGCAGAAGAATGAAGAATGCGAACCCCAGATTTCGCAAATAAGCGTATATCTTGGTGAAAACAGTGCGGGTTATGGAACGAACGGGTTTTTACCGTAGAAGATCGGCGAGAGACTTGTCCTTATACTCTAGAGCATCGAGAAAGAGACTGCATTCCGAGGAAAGTCTTGGAGATAATGTGCGGACTAGAGTGAGGAAGAGGTAAGAAAACATCTTCAAATAGAGAGCAAAATATTAATAGAAAGAACTGTCGACGAGTCCGATGTATTAACTACTTGAACTACTACTATTCATGATTCCGCCTAAACTCGTGAATTTCAGCACCCCAATCAACCAATTATACGGTTTCAGCAGGAAAAAATAGTAGAAAACATGAAAAATGCCTGCCAATCCCAGTAGAATAAAAAAAACTAGCGGTGTAAAAAGAAGTTTTTTTAGGCGAGTCCACGGTTTCTTATACCTATTATTGTAGGCTATACCCAATAACAGTTGGGGGACGAGCAGTATTCCTTTTAAAAGAGAGAGGAAACCCAGTAAAATCTCTCGTAGCGGAGATATTACGTGATCGAAATGGATTTTAAGATCGAGTCTAAACATTTTGCGATGGTTTTGACAATGTTAGTTACATAATGTTGATTTGCTTCGTATTAGTATTACGTAATATCAATGTCATGTTAATTTAAAACTAAATATTATTGCTATAGATTCACATGGCTGATCTAGAACTAGTTGAACTCATAGGCTATAGCGAATGTCTCTGTTAGTGTAACTTATCGATTGAACTTGATTTTTTTTTTGCAAAAATACCAATTTTGAAGAGATATTATGATCTAGGTTTCAGTATAGTGCTAATACATTTTGATTTTTCTTAATCTAATTTTGTCCAAAGAAATTCAAATTAGAATAACTCTCCTTTTCTGACTGTTTCATCTAAAAGTACAGCTCAACCTCTTTCTCTACAAAATAATATACTGAAGTACAAGACTGTACTCCTAAATTTCTTATTATATCTTTAGTCTGACCATTGAGTCTAGTCTTAATAGAACTCTTACTCTACTACAAATTTCTTCGAGTCTTAAACTTAGCGGGTATTGATGCCTACATTCATTGCCTGAAGCCTCCTCAGCCGTTCGTTTGTTGACATTGGTACTGAAACTGACAAGTCTTCTGGCACTGCTTGCGGAGGTTGTTGGATTCCGACTGCAGCTGGCTGAAGTAAGCCTGACCCTTGAAGTTGCTGATTACTATTAGCTGGTTGATTCATTCCCTGAATCATATTCCCCAGCTGTTCATCTATCCTTGTTTCTATAGGTTCTTGTTACTACGATTGTCTCTGAGCTTGTAAAAGTCTTTCCTTTCGACGTTCTGCTATGTTTTTAAATCTAGTCTACGTTTGGAAAAGCTGATTCTTCTTCTTCCTTTTTTTTCTTGTTTTCTGTCGGAAACCAGTCGTTGGACCAGCTGCTGCACGGACAGCATCATCATTAACCGCTGCAGAGGGATTTGCGTTCGGTAAAGCTGCAGTTACAGGTCCATTTATCAATAATTATTGACTTATTTGTTGATTAGAGAAATTTGGATCTAAACTGTTTACAGCGGCTTGATCTATATTACTCCCTCTGCTTCTTCTTCGAACACGTCGAGAAGCTTTGGGAGCATGAAGTGATGGACTGAGACTCGGAGAGACAGCCATAGTGTTAGCTGGACCAACTATTGCTGGTTAAAGTTCAGACTGAGATAATTAGTCTTGAACTGGACTCAAACCCCTTGTATTACTACTACTTGTAACCGTAGTACTCGGTGTTCTACTACTAGTAAGTTATCCAGCATGTTACACCATTCTTCCAGCCCGTTGTAGTCTAGCCCGGGCCCGGGCCTGGGCAGCATTAGTACCTATGTTTGTCTCAGTGACAGTGTCAACAATACTATGATCACTGGTATTTTCATTGACTAAATTTATCCCGGAATCCTCTGAAATTGCCGGGGACACAGCCTGTTGGTGCCGCAGGCTGTGACTTAGCTATTCTGCACAAATACTCGCGCAAGCCTCGCGGGAAGGGGGTTTTTCAGTAGTAGGAGGAATCGTAGACTGTGATGAATCAATTGTAACGGGAGTTACAGTATTATCACCACCACTAGTACTAGCCAAGTCCATCAATGAATCAACATCTGTAACTGATAAATTTTGTCCATCAGAACCTCCAGCATCAGAACCCGCACTCGCATTAGTATCAATATCCTCTCTTAAATTGTCACCATCTGCTGCTGCTGCTATTGCTGAATTTGCATCCACATATTCATCTGCTGCTGTATCTACAGTTGGGGCCACAGCCTCAGCCTCAGGTTCTACAACTACTGCTTGATTCTCCACCTATCCAGGTTTGTTCAATTTATTTTAAAGTTTTGCCCGCACTACCCATCTATGACAAGCTCTATTAAAATTCTTGTCAACAACACCATTCCCCGAACTTATAGACTGTGACACTTCTCACACTCTCCTCCACAGCTTAAACTTGAACTTTGCGTAACGCCCATGATAATACTTCATACATTTCTCTCTGTGTCAATGTCTATTGCTTTTAAATACGGGCATGGAGCATTTTTTTTCGGCCTTCGACGGCTCGATCAACACGTCGAGTTTATTTCAGTCGATACTTTAGATTTGAAGCCAAATCGAGGACGTGGGAGAGGGCGATTCTAAGGCGAGGACAGTTGGATCTAAATTTGTCAATTTATCACATTTTTGTATAGGAAGGGGAGAATCAGGATCTTCTCGAGCCAATTGTTGGAGTTACGTAACGGCAGCGGCTTAGCCTTCAGTACCTTACTACGACTGAGAGTCTTCTGAGTTTTCTGAGTTTTAGTAGTACCCTGAATTTTCCATGCGACTTGCGAATGACGCCAACCCTTTAGCAGCCGAATGTACGGTTGATACTGCCATGTTTCTCATGTTTTTCCCCAAGTTCTTCGCGTTATTCGACAGATATCTTTTCAGAGTACCCTCGTTAATTTTATCGTTTTCACTGAGAAATGACGCAAACGACTTAAAATTATTGTGACGCACCACCGCCATCGGAAAACACACCAGTTTTCCCTTAGTCTTAGACTAACACCTCTGTATAAAGGTCTACATTATGTATAACCCCCCCTAAATACCCGCATACCACGAATAAACATTATTAACTACGGGATGGAAATATTTACCCTCTTGACGAGCTCGTCTTATAGCTCCTTGTTCTACCGAGGATTGACGACGATTGATCAGAATCAAACTCTGAACATAGTCTTCAGAGAACTGAGCAGTCTTTTTTACCTTACTAGGCTCAGTTGTATCGTTTGGGTCAGAATCTTCTGATTTAACTTCAGGAATTTCAGCAACAAGCGTACTTAATGCCTTTTCTGTAGGGCACCTATCAGCATAGCCCCCTTTATTCATAATCTTACCAATCGTCTTTGTAATCTCACTCATGCATGCAGACGCCGTATCTACCCATATAATATTTCTTCCCAATGAACTGTACCGCCATTCCGTCCAACCTTTAAACTTTTTTCCTATTGCTTCCCAACTCCCCGAAACATTCGCGAAACCCGCTAAAGCCTGGGTTTTTATCTTCCAGTATTTTCTACCATCTAATTTCAGCTTGCTGTAATTACCTGTTCTAGCCTTGTTCTCAACCTGTGATATATCTTTACCGAGATCATAACCACTATTGAGACAAAATGCCTTGGGATCAATACTCTTACTCAGATCTTTGTAGAAGCCGCCGAATTTATCGATGGAATATTCGTATTTAGACAATATAAATTCATTATCAGAACCTGGTCTAGAATTCTTTTGCTCCTCAAGTCTTTTCTCCTTTTCCTCCTTCTCAATCTTACTATGATCTTTCAAAAGGAATGTTTCTTCCCTACATTACTCCCCTGAGAATTACCCCACCAGAAACGTAAAAATATACAGACTGTAGTATTTACTTTTCTTCATCGCATTAGTATCAATTCTAGATGAATCTATCATGCTCTTTCGTAAAATTTCTCCATCATTTTTTTACCATTACCCAAAATCAATAGATAAAAACACCACTAAATCCCTGAGCATCAACATTAGTTTCCAAAATGGCTCCACATCCCTTAATCTACCACCATCAACAATACAAGTTGTTTTTCCATTAAACTTGAATTTTGTTTTAGCAGCAGCTCCCGGTCAATCCCCATCATAAAAATAGTTGTTGATCAAAAACGAGTCTTCATTTTTTTCATCAAAAAACATATTTTCAACGGAATACGTCTTTCCAGCGCCACTTGGACCCAAAATCCCGACTCGAAACGGTTTTTCTTAAATTTGATTTTCTCCCTGACTCTGGACCTATTCTGATGGTTATTCAAATTTTAACTTCTCCTTCCCACTCTTCTCTAGATTCTTATTTATTACCTCTCCCTCAAAACAGCTGTGTAAATCATAAAAGTTCCTTAGTTCCTTGTTATCCCACAAATCACTTGGATCAATACCCTCACCGGAGCTCCAGCTCAATTTCGAACTATCAAATCTGTCCAGTAAACGGGCCTCGGGTTTCGCAAATAACTCCACTAGAGCTTGGTTGAAGGTGGAAGGATTAGGATTATCACCGTCATCGCTTGCACTTGCACTGCCACTTTAACTAGTACTAGTACTTTTATCGTAGGGAGAGAGCATTAATGATTTAATTAATCCGAGATATACCCAACCCTTGACCGAAATTATCTCGGAGAGGAGCTCGAAAGGGAAGCCGAGGTCGATTGGCTTTTCTTGAGATTCTTCGGGAGTTTCTTCGGGTTCAGTCTCTAATTATACCGCGGAAGATGGTCCATTTTCAGTCTCAGAAATTTCAGTGTTTTCCTTTTTCCCACAGGTTTCTAGAAGATATTTCTTGATCTCTGCTTCTTTGTCGGGATCGCCATTACTACTGGAAAAAAAAATGACGAGATCCGCAACGCTATTGTAATTCGCACTTGAATTCGCCGAGGGATATTTAAACAAATTTTTCGTTCGGACTCTCTCCACCACTAATCTGGGCACAGCAGCGA
>Ga0099798_10326_pt1 | contig 16313 bp, 17 predicted proteins | sample Uncmet_Sort29A_1_FD_89870 | JGI IMG/M metagenome (GOLD analysis project Ga0099798, IMG submission 89870) | Marine eukaryotic communities from CALCOFI LINE 67, Pacific Ocean - CN13ID_Sort29A_1 | ecosystem: Environmental > Aquatic > Marine > Oceanic | place: Pacific Ocean: Monterey Bay | collected...
ATTGCTAGTATCGTTTGAAGTTCGGCAACAACACAAGTTAAAGTGATGTTATGGAGTGACATCAATGTACCAGCAAGTATCGATCATCTGTTACAGTTGCAACTCGCTGAGTGTTCAAACCAGCAACACTCACGGTGAATGTTGTGTTGTCACTGATGATGGTGGTTGCGTTGACACAGAGAAAAATATTTTTCCCGAGCGTCAAATACTGCGCCAGCTCGTTTATGTTGTCCGTATACCGATTTTGAACTGCAAAGAATGCATGCTCAGCATAGTATAGCTGCATGGCTACAGACCGAATAGAAAAATCTGGGTCTTTCCGAACAGAAGTAGCGTTCACAACATCGGTGGAAAATTGGATATAACCCCATCTCTCAGGTTGATGAACATCCACTACGCCAAGTGGTGCCTGTTATCCCCAAAAATATAAAACTTAGCAAATTAAATATCGGAGTATTAACAAATATAATAATTTTATATTACCCACAGCCAGTTATCACATGGCGTAGAATCTTTTATGTAATACTCTCGTCCACTACTTGGGTCTTGACGAATCGTGACTTTCCATTCCACTCGACTAAAATTAATTCTCCAATATGAACCATTTTTTATTGGCAGTGTATTTGTATTATTCAAGCTTATTGCCTTGAGAGGGAATTTAATCTCGACCGTCCAACCTTTACACGGCCCTGTCGCAGGCTCATTAATTGTACAGCCCCAAACTTTTGCAGATGTGAGCAGATCTGGGTCGTCCCAGCCACTCCCACCAAAAACACGCGACGAATTCTCATATCCACCGTTCGAGTATGGCTTGTTTAAACATAAGTCCCACCAGACACTACGTGCGTTCATTTCATACTCTTTGTAGTAGTGGTTGGAGCCGTCTGGAGAAATGAATACCTCGTAGTCGTTATCACTGAAGATCACTAAACAAACATGCGTAACATTTTTGGCACAACATTACAAATTGAATGCATCGATTCACCACTGTCGTGCACTGTGTTATTTGCCCACTATTTTTTGGGAGATTGTAAAATAATGAGAGTTTGCATGCACGGGTTGTAAAAATTTTCAAGTTATTTTTTCACCACTTGGGGTTCCTCGAGCTCAGCTGCTATATATAGATACTCGTCGTCCCAACGCATTTTTTGCCTAGTAGAGAAGCGAGGTCGAGTACAACCCTTCGCACAGTTTCCTGTTCGTGAACAGTGCCCATCCGCGTATCCACATATATCTGGGTTTGACTGAGTAAATGCTACATCTCTCCACGCAGGATCGTCTATGCTACCATCAATTTTTATCTCCTCTCCAGGCTGAAGTTTGTAATTCACGTAGTAAGGCGGTGACCCGGCACCGTATATGTTGTCAAATGCACAAATATCACTCTCTGGAGCCGCAGAGGAAGAAGAAAAGAAAAGAAACAAAAAGAACGGCAGTAGAAGTAGAAGCTTTTCTCCCCACCACATTGCCACTTAAAAGGTTTTGGGTTTTGTTCCAGACTGTTTATATAATATATAGATCTAATATATATTATATTCTACCGCAGTAATTATTATATTACTATAATTTATATACTTGGGTATATACCTGTGGTATGTGTTGCCAGGTAGATCTACCAAATTATACTACCAATGGTATGTGTATAGATCAGATTATTAGATCTAATTGTGTATGCACGCAGCCTCTTTTATATATGGGCAAGTTGGAAATTCAGAATGGTCAAAAATGAGCTGATTGGTCAATGAATTGTTCGGATTTTTTGGATTGTTTGGTTTGGTTTGTCTTGGTTTGTTTTGAAACAGTGAAACTATTGATTATTATTGCAATTATTATTATTGGTTAAATTGGTTTTCAATCATTTGCAGTCGAAATTGTCGAATCGCAGAATTCAAACAATTTAAGAATTTCCAATAATTAATTTTATGCATATGCATATTTAATTATGCATAGATCTTATGCACTGCATATTATATGGGGGCCTAATTATTATGCATATATCATAATTTAATTATTAAATTTTATTATATTTAATTTTATCATAGCATAGGGGTCCTATTAAATTTTTATAATTATTGTACGGTAATTATTTATAATTATTTATTAGGCATGCATAATAATATATATAGGCCTATTTAAAATAAAATTTTAGATCTATATGTATCGATACAAATATAACTTAGGCCCCTATAGCTACTATAAATTAATATTTATTAATTTTTTGACGGTAGGTAATTTAAAATATGCATATATTATAAATAATAATTATTATCCATACCAGGCCATATCAGATACATGCATAAAATATTATATATATAATATGGTGCAAAAAAGTATCGACTGGAAAATTGCACATCCTAATTGATTACTCAAAACTGTATGATTACACGCCTCCAATTTTTTCACCATCCCTCGGGGACACCTTGGGGCACCTTTTCCACCCCTAGGTGGAAGAAATTATCGTGCGGAAAATCCTGAATCACGTTATCCATGTTTCGGCCAAGAGATCTGGATTTCTACAGATATTGAAATAAATAATTTTCCGCACGATAAATTTTTTTTTTGAAATTTGTGTATTGTTAATGGAGGTCTAAGGGACCTCTGACGAAGTTTTTGGAGGCGTGTAATCATACAAAATTTAATTTGTTTTATCAATTAGGACTTTTGTGATTTTTTGTTGTAATTTTCAGTACCTTTATTTGTAAGGAATTAAATGAGGTACCAAATATGCAAAATCACCCTCCTGTAAAAATCGAAATAATCACTCATTTTCAATTCTGAGGGCAGTTTTGGAGTTCCCAGACCATTTCCAGTCGATTGCCGTTGGAAAAATTGAAAACGAAGCATTTTTGAAAAAGTTGATTTTTGCTATTTAAATCCCTATATAATTTTCATTTTTCCGGATTGCCCTGTTTTCGAAATCACGAACCAGTGGGTCATTTTCGAAAGTAAGACCATTTCTGAGCGTCTCTCATCATTGCCGTCGAGAAAAGTTGATTTTGGGCACTTTAAAAATTTTCGATTTTTTTCCATACAAATTCCTTATATAAATATTTTTCAAAATCGTAACCGTCAAGATTTGGTTAGCATTAATTCCATACAAAATAAAATAAAAATCGAAATTTTCAAAACAGTTACTTTTTTTCTCACTCGGAATCGATCGGGAGGCGTAATTAAATGTCATCGGCGAAACAAACAAACCCATTCCAGTTGGGTTACATATAAAATTTATCAAAATTGATCCATTCTAACATGTTATGGCAAAATTACTTTTTTCCAACTTTCATTTTCTTGCTCCATATGCATAAATAATTGATGAATGCTTTAATTACATCTATGCATATGCATATGTGAATATGTGCAATGTGCATACCGTTTTCTATCTAGATCTACCCGGCCGCGGCTAGATATATATGCACATAGATATACGTAATAAGTTTATAATTATGATAGTTTATGATAAAATATGGTTATAATTAATTAATGCATAGCATATTTTTTTTATCGTTATCAAGGGATCCGGAGTCTAACGTTAATTTATTTTATATGCATAACTGTTATAATTAGATGAACTTATCCCGATAGATCTGGAAAATTATTACTCTCTAGAGACTCCGGATCCAGACCTAGCCCCCCCCTAGCTACGCATACCTGCAGCAGTGCAGCTGGTAGATTCTACCCAGGGTCCTAACTTGGTGTTATAATCTAAGCTTACCCAGTGTAGTACTCACGGTATTCAATTTCAAACAGACAAAATTGATCTAAAGTAACTGTTCTGCAGCTGCTGAAACACCTGCTGTACAAAACAGTGTACATGACATTGTGTTTTGTAAAATGTACATTAAATTATATATAACACTGTAACACCTGCGTTTGCAGAGCAGTTTGTTCCGACCGCTTTGCACCTCCACGAGAATTCTGGAGTCTCCTCTGAGGAGGACCTGGACTCTTGTGGACTTTGCAGCTACATCGGACGTCGCATTTTTACTCCTTCCGTCCGCACGCGATTAATATATATATATATACCATTGACGAGATGTTTATTTGTTCCAAAATGTTGCTTCTGCGTGAATCTAATTTTCAATTTACTATGCATACTCTGTTGTAATGTTCTTGTTGCCTTGTGCTCAGGAAACATTTTTCAGCATGGTGTAAATGTTGTGTAGACGCGATAAATTATCTTTTGATAATCCGTTTGTGCGTCTTGCCTAGGTTGAACATGAATACCAATTTTGGATAAGTTGCAAAACTCGTCTTAGTCGGGCTACAATATACAGAGGTAAGCTCTATTAAGAGGTGCGGTATAAAAAAGATGTATAAAATTTATTGAATAATAGGGACGTTATCGTTTTCTTAATCTTAAGGAGTCTCGAAACTAGTGGGTATTCCTTCTCCATTGATCATGAGGTGATTCAACACCCAAACAGGGATATAGAGAAGCGGTCGATTGCATTTCAATTGATTGAAAATATTAAGTCTGCTAATATTTTTTCTGTTTCTAATAAAACAAGACAAAATAATCCTTTAATGGAGGGACATCCTTGAATTCGGAATAATGAAAGCCAATGTGCATTGCTCAGCGATGACTTTTGTTGGTTCGGTCATTTCAGCATTCGCCTTTGTCTTGCACGACTTATTCGCAGTAGCTGTACAAACGGACATTAGCTGGTCATTCAGTGTTGCTGAAATTTTTATCTGCCTCACTGAGTTGACTGTTTTGTATAAGTTAGTATGCATACTAAGTTAATTTTATTTGCAGGTCGATCGCATCGTATTCCCCTTACACAGCTGAAGTCGGCGACGTATTTGTTCTGACATATAGCAGCAGTCATGATATTTATGAAATGGCCAGTGAATCCACTTACGACTCTTGTGATTTCGATGGAGCATTTCTCCTTGGTGACACATCCGACAGCCCTTTCACGGTAACTTATGACATTCTTTTGCTCCCTCAAAAACATCCCTCCACAATTTTGTACTGCGAATAGATTACTATCACAGAGGATGTCGCTGGCGAAACTATATATTTGGCCTGCTCAAAAGGTTCACATTGTTCTATGGGACAGAAACTAAAAATATTGGTAGCTGTTTCGTCATCCACGTCGACGTCGACATCCACATCCACATCCACATCCACATCCACATCCACATCTTCACCTCCTTTGACTGATGACGAAATATCTGGAGACCAGTTAGACGAGTGTGCAGTTGATAAATACTATATTGGTGACGTCGCACTTGACATTTTGAATAAAAGTAGAGGTTCCGTTTTGGTGAAATTGCTCCATGACAAGATCAAGGATAACACTGTGATACCATATACGAGTACAGCAACTGACGTCTGGTTAGTATTATTTATTGATGTATCACTTCACCATTCCTTATCATTCCTGGAAGGGATGCTTTGATGGAGATCGATGAAGACCTAGAAGATGCTAACAATGTCACCTTAATATATACACGCGACTCAAGATCAAAAAGTCCACACGGAACAAGCGATACATGGGTATATTCTAAAATCAAACAAGAGAAAAAAATAATATAAAATTTCCACGACTTTAGAATCGTGAGCACGTATGGCCAAAAAGGTAATGAATTGATTTATTGTTCTCTAAAATAGGCTTAGTATGCGCATACACGTTTATTAAATCACATCAAGTTTGATAACAATCAATTGCGTCAATAACAAAAATACATTAAAAAATATGACAGTTTTGGGGTGGGATACGAGGGATCAGGTTTGATATGATAAACCATTAGTAGTTTGTACAAAGTTTAGTTTAATTATTTCACTTCACAGATTATAGTGACCTGCATCATTTATACCCGTGCGATGCAAATATAAACTCGGCTCGCTCAAACAAATATTTTGGTTATTGTGATGAAACATATGGAGAAGATTGTCGAATTGGAAGTGATGTGCATGAAGAGATCTCTGCAACATCTGACGTATCAACAACATCGGACTTCTGGTTACCTCCATCGGAGATGCGAGGAGATGTTGCACGTATGATTTTCTATATGAGTGTCAGGTACTTTTCTACAATATAATGATTTCCAAACAAAAATTATATTCATGCCAGTTCAATTCAAAATTGAAATATTAAACTAAATGTTTCATATCAGATAGTAAGTCTATTCCTTTGTCCAGGTACGGGTTTAATGGAACATCTGATGGTGAATCGGATGTAGAAAATTTAATGATTTCTGACTGCCCTTGGTTAGTAATAATTTAAAGTTCAGCTCATTTCTCATGATTGAAATCCTGGAAATATTTTTGGTACAGTGTACAATGCCATGTCATGGGTAATTTATCATGGTTGTTAAAATGGAATACAGACGATCCACCATCATCTTCTGAAGTTGATCGAAATTTTGACGTGTGCCGCAAATATCAATCAAATCGAAATCCTTTCGTGGATTATCCGCACCTCGTGGATTACATTTGGAATAGTGAGAACTATTTCGATGATGGATGCGAAACACAATGCCCCGAAGATTCGACCGATGCAGTCACTTGTCCTGGATTTGGGTAAGTTATGGTAAATTGCAAACAATGATTGCAACAAAGGAAACTTTTACATCCAGGATGTATGCACGGTGGAATTTTGTGGAAGCAAATTTGGAAGACGAAGGCACGAACTGTAGTAGTACTAGTGATGCTTTTGACAGTGGCAATATTTTTTTCTCTGAATTTGGTGAAGGATCTAGTTACAACAAGTTCGTAGAAATATATAACGGAGGCAAAACTGAGGTTTTTGAATTTTTTTGAGTGACATCCTTTGTTTTTATCATTTATTCGTTTTTCTACAGGTGAAGTTATCTTTATTTAGCTTATCTACTTGTATTAACGGATGCGACGAGGGCACTTTGTTTGATTACCCGAATGACGTGGTATTTGATGCATCTGATATTTTGACGCCTTCTCAAACTTACGTCATCTGCCACTCATCAGCAGATGATTCATTGCTTGCTAAGTGCAATATGACCGTTGGTTCTATGTCAAATGGAGATGACGTTTTTTGTATCACTTCGTTTTGCTCAGGCGAAGTAATAGATTGTGTTGGAACAGCAGGTGCTGACCCGGGATCAGGTTGGAACGTAGCAGGTGTATTTTTATTTATTATTCTATTGCATGCTGTGTATCTAACTAAATTTGTTTCAAGGTGTGGCCGCGGCAACAAAAGATCACACATTAGTTCGTAAATGTAATATTTCGATCGGTAATCATGGTAATTTTACATTATCCGCCGGACGAGATATTGAATCATCAGAATGGATTGTATACGACAAAGATACTTGGAGTTATTTAGGCTTTCACTATGATTGTACAATCTCTTTGTCCTCCACGTCCACGTCCTCTTTCTCCTCCTCCTCCTCCTCTTCTTCTTCTTCTTCCTCCGCCACTTCCTATTTTTCCACATCTACGTCGTCCGCTGTGTCTTTGCCCACGTCTACTTCCATGTCTATGACTGCACCAATGTCCGTGTCAACATCAAAATTCAAAAGTATCTCGATATCTCCTTCGACATCTTCAATTATTTCTGAGTCCATGTCTCACCGTTTGACTTCGTCACCAATGTCAACAACATCAACATCAACATCAACATCGACATCGACATCGACATCGGCCAAATCAACAACTTCGGGATCAGCATCAGCATCAGCATCAGCATCATCCATGTTCGACAAAAAAACAAGCCTCACTCCCACATTGACATATACCCGGGGTATATCAACTTCAGAACCAATCTCAGTGTCACAGTTAACATCATTGTCAACGTCAATGATAACAAAAAAAACAGATTCTATTTCAAAATCGGTTTCCAGTTTAACATTTAATGTGATAATGACAAATCGATCCGATACCGGATTTGGTGTAGGAAGTTCTATCTTTTCAGATGCGTTGTATGGGTCTTCTTTATTGATTATTATTTTCACGGTCAATGACTCTGCTCCAGAATATCAAATTGCTCAAATATATAATGTAATGGCCACATCGTTGGGTATAAGTGAATCAGATGTACTAATCACAGAGGTTGCGATCATTCAAAGCTCTTTAATTTTGGTAACTCATGCTGATGAACTTTTAGACCCATCTCCTGATGTGCAAACCCAATTTTCAGATTCTTTTGCATTAGACATATCCTTATCACTCGAAATTCCACAACACAGTATTCAAGTCAAAAATATTTCAATTTTGTCAAGAAGAAATCTTGACATAGGTTTACAACAAGTCTCGATAGAATTTCAAATCTCGTTGGACGCATCAAATCTTTATGCTGCTGGTTTTGAAGATGGCCACGATGTCGTTTCGGAGTTAAGCACGCAAGTTGCTGACGAAAACAGTATCTTGATGAATGGTTCTGTAACGAGCAAAGTCGAAATTGGACAAGTCATAGTTGCAGTTGTTACTTACGAGATACAGCTTGAAACTACGGTGCCTCAAAGTGAAGCAAATAAGACTGAAACAGCTATTCAAGAATTGCAATCGATCAATAATCTTCTCATTGAAAGTGTATCAACATATCATTCTTCTATGGCGTCAATGCTAACTTTCACTTCTTCATCGTCTGTTCGTGGTTCCACTTTGCTCGGCCGGACGACAATTTCATCTACAAACATGCAAAGTACGCGAATCTCAAGTAATGTTCACTCCACATCTACAACAATTTATACGTTGAGTTCTACGAATAAATCTCTTGTTTTCTCCAATGCAACTTGGGCAATAATATGTATAGCAATTGGTTTCATTGCTCTATCTACTCTATTCATTCTACTAGCAAGATGTTTGTGGCGTAGGAAAAAAGACAAGGTTGTAGAGATCACCGCAATAGGACCAAAATTGTGGTGATTACCAGTCCAATATCTCACCTTGATACATGGCAATGTTTTCTTCATATCGGATCACCAAACAAAGTTTATGACCTTCTGTGAAGGTTTCTAAGAATAATCTACTTGCTTAGCGTGGGTGAAATTATTTTAAATCCTGATTAAAAATGTCTACTTTTCTCCTTCAACTAAAAATAGCAGAAATCTTAAAATGATCTGATTTGAAGTCATACTCAAAGGCTTTAAAGTGGTTGATAAGCCTTAATTTGTTCACTATGAACTCTTCTATACCATCTATATAACGCATATTGGATTTTCTGTGTGTCGATTATAATTATGTTTAAATTATTATCGGCCAGCATGTAACGAACTATTAATAATATTATATTATTAAAATAATAATTATTTAATTTATATATGTTTTATCATACGGTTTACCACGTTAACCTCATATCATCATCATCATCGACATGCTAGCTTGGATTATATATATTCCCTTGCATTGCATAGCCTTTTTAAATTAACAATAAGAGAGTTTGAGAAAGTTAATAGAAGTACATCTCGATAGCCGAGGTTCACGAAGACAAAAAAAATCCCCACGTCCATCGATCGCAGTTGAAAAAACTCCGTCAAACTTCGTTATATCAACTAAAATTGTTTAGCTTCATGTTGTATCGTTCAGGTCCCATTGTTCTTTCATCTCACATTGATCATTCAAGTTAAAGGCACGCACAGCTGGTGGCTCATATAAAAATCAATTCATTCAATTGGTCAAATCAGTAGACGACATGAGTTCGTAGTTCAGTAAAATTTAATGTGTTCGTTATCAAAGATAGAAAATTAATTTTAAATTAAATTTAACACTAAATTAATATTTATTAATTTGTTAATAAATTTATTATTAAATAATTATTTAAAAGTCAATTAATATTAATGAATTTAAGAACTAGATCTTGGATCGGTAAATTTGTCACCATCAGAAAAGAATATTGATGTCCACTTTGCCGTTTTGGAATGAAAAGCGTTCAAGCATGCACAAGTACTACAATTAGACAACTTAGTTAAACTTTCTCACTCGAGCTCTAATTATTTTATTTAATTTGTTCCGAATTCGTAGCGATTATTTCGTAACTCTAAACTTCGTCTTTGAAGTTTGAAGTTCCTGAATATCTTTTGACCATTTAGATGAAAACATTGTTTTTCATAAATATAAAATAAATTATATTTAATTTACGCGTAACACGTATAAATTACATGGTGATTTAAAATTCAAAGTATTTATTAAATAATATTATTATGAAGGACGGTGTTTCTCATAATATACTTAAGACTTCAACGACCGCGGGCCAGCAGATGCCTTGATTTCAGCTGCAGCCGCTGGAAGCTTATCTGACAAACTTACGTTGATATTTCCAGTTACGTTGCCCCCGCTTGAGCATTGCTCGTGTTGATAAAAGTCTGCGTGCAACCAATTATCAATAAAAAAAATGGAGCAATCTTCATTGTTCCCATTAATACCCGGACACTTTTTTCCAAGACCTTTTTTGCATCATATCCATATTAAAACTAAAAATCAGTTATGATAAATCAATATATTGACCATAGGGTCCCAGGGGCCCATTCAGACCGCAAGAGTGCGCAAACGTGCCTTCTATGACGTTGTTCTTATCCGTGAACCCTCCCGAGCCATTATCGTGATATACTGCATTACCATAAAAAGGCTTTATAGGACCTTTGGGCATGAAGTCTGCTAGATAGTTTCTCTCTACTGTGGAATTCGGTTGTGGCCCCAGCGTATAGACCTTCAAACAAACAGATAAAAAATGGACATGTTAGACAGAAGATGTTGTCTGTCTAAAATAAAATACACCTCTCCTCCATCGCAACATCTTTGCATATTTGGATTCTCTATTCTGTTTCCAATCACGTGATTGTCTCCACGTCTACAACCTGTTCTTCCCCAACCCCATCCGATTGTCTAATTTAAAATTTTATTGAGAAAGAACAACTTTTTCAAAATATCATTTTGAATATATATTCAGCTATGGATACCATAGCTGAATATGAAAGATTCAAGATAAGGTTATGTTCAATAGTGGCCGATTGCACGTATCCGAGGAAGATACCAGTTGATCCAGTATACTCGACAGGAATGTTCATTATAATATTGTCAGAAATAGTAATGTTGGAATCCCATTTCGATGTGTTAGTTTCATTGCAAGTCGATTCAGTTATATCACCGATCATTAGGGCTCCAGCACTGTGTTACAAAACATTTACCGGAAAGGAAAATGATTTTAATTTGATTTACAATTACGGTAGAATTACCTCACGTCAGAGAAATTACATTGAGTAAAAGAGATGTCCTGGGACCCACCTTTTGCCGCTGCTGCGTATGATCTGATTATAAATGAATTATATATGCCGATGGCGTGAGCACGATGCGATTTAATTTAAATTAGACCCTAGATGTTGGAAATTGCATTGTTTAAAGTGAACATCTCTTGCGCCAATCAGCCGAATATTACCGGGAGTAACAGCGTACTCGTCCCCTTTCAATTTGTTTGTAAATCACAGAAAGACTTAGAAATGACAGGAAGACATTCTAAATTACCTCCACCACAACCAGGTTGCCTTTTTTGCAAAACAGATGTCAAAGAGACAGAAATCAACATATCAAATATTGTATATGATAACCATGTTTCTCCATAATTGCATACGCAACAAGCACCAGATTGTACTTCGACGAAGCCCTGTCCCTGCATAGGCCTAACAAAACATATAGAACAGATCTACATATATTTATCTCTGTAGGTTCATACCTTAGCCACGTTGCATATTCAAAAGTTACATTTTGCCACGTATGTCTTTCGGTACCATTGTATTGAATTAGTACGGATTCAGCGGCTATTACAAAGTTATTATCTTGAACTCGCTCTCCAGGTTTTGGGAAGTACAAGATCTGATTTTTTGACGTATCAATATAAAACTCTCCAGGATTAGAGAGTTCATGTCGCAGATTTTCTATGGTTACTGGTTTTTGGTGGCCGATCTAAGTATAATCAGGGCTCGCTTGGAAGTTATTTTTGAGATTTTTATATCTTGACGACGCTAACTCACGGTTACTGACCGGTCCATAGGGGCGGTTGATTAAATTGAACATACATGGTTGCTTCATCAATATTTGTGCTTTTGTGTAATTTGCTGCAGAACTATCGATACTCTTCTTTACAACACTTTCCACCGTACATCTTGGCTCAGCCCAGCTCATCCCTACACCTGAGTACACGAATTCCACATCCTTAAAAAAAATGAAAAAATATTTATCCAAATGCGGTAAACTAGTAATATCCTAGAATTTTGTGGAATTTATTTGTTTGCATATTCACAATATTGATTTAGGAATTTTACATTTGGATTATCCCCATGTGAATGGATCGTTCGCTGTGTCCCAGGTTGATCTAGACCCAGAAAAATTGAACAGATTATATACAAGTTAATTCGGACATAGTTTAGAAATCCTCAAGTGCTTAACATTAGTTCAGTAAAATTTTTATTTTAGTGTTACGGGTGTATAAAGTATAAAGAACAAAATAATATAGCATGAAATAATAGCCATCACGTGTAAGTTTTGTTGTTCCCATCATAGCTAAGGCAAAAGGGCTGCTGGTCAGCACAAGATCCAACTTTCGTACGATTAGCTCGTGTTCCGTTGACATACAAATGGCGCAATGGTTGACCCCTCAGATCTGATCATTTTATATCAAAGGCAATGACGCAACAATGCAGTATTTATGTATCATTTTGTAATTGTGTACTATTTGGTATTGGTGCCATTTGTATTTGTTTTGGTAACTGAGGATCATTTAATGGCGCCCTAACTTTTCTTATGTGTACCGTGGCAAAGTCAAGATATTCATAATTTAGTGTACCATGGTCCCTGAATTGAAACCCCACCGTGTATACTTGTTGACTCTGACCCACGCCATACGACTTTGTTCATCATGTGTGGAGAGTGCTCACTTGAGAATTGCAAACCATGTTTTCCCACAAAATGATCGCCATCTGCATAAAGTTTTTTCATTTTTTTTCATGCTTACATTGACACTAGGTCTTACACATGTGTGCATTTATGAAATGTTCCGTTACTTCCGTATAGTGTAGCTATATGTAGTATACCGGCTAAATAAACCACAATATCTTGCGTCGAGGATTTTACAGCCATTTTTATTCGTTCAGAAACAGCTTGGAGAGTTTTCAGGGACTTCTGAGGAAGTAATCCATCGTTCCGGTCATCTCCTAGAGTTGGGTGCACATATATTGGGATAGGATCCATGCGGGAATTGCCATAGCCATTTGCATATTTGTTTGCCCAATATAACATGGACACCACATTCAATAGATGAAACAGCCGCATGGATTATTTTCTGCAGGTACTGATTGTACGTGAGACGAATCCAGCGATTGGCTAGTACATTTCAGTAAGCAACTCAAATCGACTATGTTATAAAAGTAGATCGAACATTGCATTACATTGCATACCATACCATATATACCACATGTAGATCTACATGTAATTACGTTCCAAAAAAATTGTCACACAGCAGCCTGCGAACTCGTTATGTCAGGTTCCAATTATTATCCACAAATTGTACGACTTCGCCCACGTATGCATTTTTTCATTTTTCATTTCCAACACATGTAATAGATCTACAGTGTCATGTATGTTACTATGTCACAGCTGCAGATATTCTAGTTTTTTATATAAAGCTGATGCAATCAACTGATGCACTATGCTCATACTACTGAAGGATATTATAATAATAATAATAATTATTATAAATACTATATCATATGATAATAAATAATTATAAAATTTAATAATAATATTATATCTAGGATACCGGGTAAAGAAATAATAATAATTATATAACTATTCTAAATATAAAAAAATGGTTCTTAAGCTTACATACATATTATACATATGTGTGCATACCATGGTAATTAAATTTTATGCATATAAGCTTATATTATATTCAGGAACTCAGGAGTCATCAGGACTTATAATTAATATATTTTCAAAGTATTAAATGAGGGATGGAACGTATGTCGGATAAAGAGATTCCAATTTGATATGTGATTGAGACTCATTAAGTGCCTGGAGAAAAATGATGTCATGTACATGTGATGATCATGATATCGTGATATGTCCTCGTTGCACGAAAGGCTAAGTGCTCGAGGCAAAGCATTGGTAGTGATTGCCACTACTAACATGTATATTATTAATATTATTATGAACTAATAATATATATGCGGTGGGTCGGCTGATCGTAGTGCACGGCGTCGACGTCGGTGCGCTCGTAGCAAAAAGCGGATCTGATTCTATTGATCATGTTGACGTGGCAAACGAAACCCGTTACATAGTCGACTCCCTAGAGATATCCTGATCTATAGGATATTGGGTCTTAGACGGCGCGAGTCTTGGGGGTCTTGTTGTAACGTATGCTCTTAACTGAGTGTAAGTAAACAAGAAAAGTGCTATAATTTTAAGCTTAAATACTAATAAATAGTGATATAGTGAAATTGTGTCTTACTAGGATTAAGTTTAAATTTAAATTTAAATTTACATCGATATCTTAGATTAAATTTGAAATTTATATCTCAGTCTGACAGCCCCAGATGGTGTCACCAAAGTTAAACAGGCTGTAATCCCTATGAGAGATCTAGAGGTGACTCAGAGGTCGCCTTAAAAATGATAAAAAGATCATTCTACAAAAAATTGTCAAAATGTCAAAAATTAATGTATAGAGCATATCCGCTATATAAATCCCCGTCCACAATATTCCACTGATATAAATTCCACGATTCCACTATGAATGATCGTTATTATAATTATTCCACATACACGGAATCAGACCCACGCGTGTATGCTGATTAAATTTTGATAACGATGATCGTGTCGACGTCATAAACACAAGTATCTTTGATATTAAACCATAAGAACAAATCTACATTGATTCTACAATTTTTAAACTCATAGACATTAAATATACACCTCTCGGAAGTCTACTATCATATTGTCAGCCCACAACAGAAATCAGCGGGTGTCGTTCCCGACAGAAATCAGAAGCTCAAGGCTACAATCGCGCAATTTGTTGTTATATATATAAGCCTCAGGTATAATATTATATTGGAAACATAATATTTATGTTCTGAATAGACGGAGCCCATTACATCCATACATCCCATATAATATTATCCCGATATGCAGAACGTATTAAACAAAGACATGCATAAATAAATTACACGCCACACAATATCTTTAAAAGCTAAAAATCATTAGGTACTCTAAGCGTTGGATGAATTATACACCAGCAGTGCCGCAGATACAGGTGGCATTCTCACTACAACTTCATTTTGAGCAACGCTTGCAATCTCAGGTGGGCTCGGTTTTAAGTGATCCATATCTAATCTGTATATAGACACACTCTGGGCATTCGTTGGGTGCGTAATTGTGACAATCAAATCGTCACTCACTTGCCTACACAATAGCAACACATATTGCTGGCCTTGGTCCGAAATGAAACCATGAGCACCAAGCAAGTCCGTAGAAGTTTCAACATTCACGTAAGTAGTTCCAACTATGCTGCCTCCACGTTGGTCATAGTTATTGAGCAAATCAAGAAGCGCATACTCCAAGACAGAACCATTCGTGGGCGATTCCCATTTCGTGGAAAGATAGACACCCTCCCGAACGTATACACCAAGCGCATCTAACGATATGACTGCTCCAGCCAAGTCTTGATCATTGAAATTTTTCTGGTAATTCCATTCGGTGCAACTTAAATTAAGCCAGCTCGGAGCAAGGCTTCTAAGCCTTCGAAGGTAATACGCTTGCTTTGCGTTCCACGACTCTAAGTAAAATGAAGGATCCCATAACTCGCGATGCAATCGCATTCTCATTGTGAGATCAAGGTTGTCGGACATATCACTCGAGTCATAAGTAGCCTCTGGATAGCAATGTATATCTAAAATATCGATAAGTTTGACTCCATATCTCGTCTCATATGCATCAATGTCAGCAACGTACTGGAGAACATAGTCGGTTATGGCATTATAAGAGGAAGTATCAGGTCCTGCAATTCTAATAGTAGGAAACTGCTCCTTCAACGACGATGAGTATGCGACTGTGTAATTCCATAGTTCTTCATATGTTAATTGTTGTGGATGTACATCTCGATGTGTTCCAGACCAATAATTGGGTTCATTATCAAGGATGAAAATAGACTTGTCTATCACACTCGAACCGTGATATGAAACTAAATGGCTCAGCCAATCGATGGCATACTCTGGGCCAACGACTTTCGAAGTATCTGAGGCATCATTACCAACCACGTTTGCTCCATTCAGCGTGACACCGTTGCCGCAGTCAACATCCCATTTATCATACGATTGTTGAGCGCCATATTTTTGGATTGAAAATC
>Ga0099798_10327_pt1 | contig 16312 bp, 15 predicted proteins | sample Uncmet_Sort29A_1_FD_89870 | JGI IMG/M metagenome (GOLD analysis project Ga0099798, IMG submission 89870) | Marine eukaryotic communities from CALCOFI LINE 67, Pacific Ocean - CN13ID_Sort29A_1 | ecosystem: Environmental > Aquatic > Marine > Oceanic | place: Pacific Ocean: Monterey Bay | collected...
CCTATGGATTCCACCTCTCAATCTCTGTGTCACTCGAAATTTATTTTTCATCTTTCGGATTTTTTTTCTCTATTTTTCTATACTCTCTTTTACCTCCAACTTTCTTTCTCTGTTCACCCTTCTTGTTTCTCTGTTTTTCCTCCAACTCAATTGGACCCTGCTAGACAGGTCGGCCTATAAACTTCGGGTGGGTGCTGGGTCCAACCAAAAACGTAACTCGTCAACCAGTCAGATACAGATCTGGTTTGACTCTTAAAGTTTTTGGAAGTTGATACATCCAAAAGAAAACATTTTTCATTCCATCGTCTCTGTGAATCCACCCATGGGTGGCTTTTTTTTTTTTTTTACTAATCACCTGCATTATAAACCCGCTTACTCGTGGATTATTTCTCATAGGATCTCGGTCTCTCTTTTATTCATTTTTCTCGACTCTTGTTCATTATTTTATTTCACCCTTCTTTCTCTGTTTTACCTCCAACTTAATCGCACCCTTCTAAACAGGCTATCCTAATTTAACCATTCGAAGCAGATGGGGGTGCTTGCTGGGTGTAACCAAAAACATAACTCGTGAACCAAGCTGACGCACATCTGGTTGGTCTCTTAAAGTCCTGTGCGGTTCATAATATAAATATAGCACGGTCTAAGTGAAAATTTGTGTATTTATTGTCTTAGTGATTAAAGTTAATTTCAAAGGAAGAAATACCTATATGAAATGGTTATTTTTGTATTTTGACGATATTATGTCAAATATGTAGGGTAAATTACTTATTTTTCCTTATTTTGAATTTTGTCGTCATTTTCTGTTTTGATCAAATTTTACTTCTATTTATTGGTTAAAAATAATATTTTTGATTTAAGATTATTTTGAGCGTGCTATATTATGAACCGCACAGTCTTTGGGAGTTGATGGACCCAAAAAAAAACATCTTCTTTTCCATCGTCCCTTTTAATCCACCCATGGCTTTGTAATCTATCCCTACCATATTTGCTTCTAACAGAGACTATAGACCCGCTTAATAGCTACTCAGCAGGATTGTTACGATTAGGAGCCCCCTGCCCAGAAGTAAAGAGAGAGACCTCATCTTTTTAATCCTCGTCTTTATGATCCTCCTGCTGGATCTCTGTATTCCACCTTTCAATCTCTGTATCACGGCATACTTCTCATTTTTCGCCTTTCTTTCTCTCTAGTTTTTCCTCCAACTGAATTCAACCCTACACAGGGTTGCCTGTAAATTTCGGGTTTGTGCTGGGTCTAACCTTAAACGTAACTCGTCAACCAATCAGATACAGAGCTGGTTTGACTCTTAAGCTCTTTGGAAGTTGATGCATCCAAAAGAAAACATTTTACATTCCATCGTCTCTGTGAATCCACCCATGGGAGGCTTTTTTTTTTTTTTTACTAATCACCTGGATTATAAACCCGCTTACTCGACGCTTTCTCGTAGGATCTCGCTCTCTCTTTTCGCGCTCCTCTTCTTAGAAGTAACTCCGATATTCCGAAGCTGAGAGAGAGTTAATATCCAGTCTCTTATAGTCCGGGTCATCCCCAACTTCCTCCCTGATCATTTATTTTATTGTCTGTCGGTTCTCATCTTTGTGGATTTCAGTGTAAAAACTTTAGTTAACTTCTTTTGCAGATATGTAACTTTAGTTAAGTTTATATTGCTAATATGATGGGGTAATTTTGCTTGTATAAGAAGAAGTCTTTAACTTTTTAAAGGAAGGGAACGCCTTGATTTTTTTCTCAGTATCTTTTTCTTCAGTCTCTTCTCATTTTCTATCATTCCAAATTCTTTCCATCTCCTCGATTTTTCAGGTGAGAACATCATTTAACATGCACATCTCCACCCGTTTTCTTTGCATTAATACAAATCCATTTTTTCCTTTCTCCTTTGGAAATGGACTTGTGTGCCTCTTCCACGATGCAATCCAGGAAGAGTCTCGTAGAGGACTGAATGCTGAACCTAACACCTCCGTGGAGGCCCTGGATGCTGAACCTAACACCTCCGTCTTCATTCAAGTAGTTGTGGCAGTTGTGGACATTCACGATGTATTTCATGCAGTCATACAGTCTCCACTGGAGGATGTTCACGATCTGGATGTTCACGATCTATTTCAGTTTCATGCAGTCATTTCCCATGCTTACATGGCCTACTTACATGCAAAAATTTCCCATTCTTACATGGCCTACTTAAGTCGCTATCTTATCTTCCTGTGCGGTTCATAATATAGCACACTCAAAATAATCTTAAACCAAAATTTTATTTTTTAATCAATAAATAGAAGGAAAAATTGATGAAAACAGAAAATTTGATCGACAAAATTTGATTTTAAGCAAAAATATAGTAATTTACACCTATATATATTTGACAAAAATATCGTAAAAATACACAAAAATAACGATATTCATTAACTAATTTCTTCCCTTTAAAAATGAACTTCAATCGCTAAGACAAAAAACACACAATTTTCAATTTGAGTGTAGACTAATATTACAGAACCACTACAGTCGGAATGTCTACCCCCTCATCGATGTCATAAACAACCCTATCAACACTGATTCCACTTTGTTTCTATACTTCCTCTCGCATACACTGAACTTGGTCTGTTTTCCGATCAATTTAGTTTTTTAATTCCGCTTCGAGTTCTTAAACTTAGGACCGTTTTTGGTATTGAAACTTTTGGAAAATTTTCACTTACATAGTTTCTAAAACTTGCAACCTTTTTTCCCGATATTCCTTGGTCCTTTACACATTCACTCTCTATTTCTCCTCCCTCTTTAACCTTTATTTATTCCTTTCCTCCTACCTTCTCTCAGTTCTCTTGCGCTCTTGCTCCTCCCGCTTGATCCTTCTTTTTTCCTTTTTCGCTTTTTTCCTCTCTTTCCTTCATTTTTTTGCTCATTACTTTTTTCAAGCCGCAAGCTCTTAGAACATAGTGTCTTGCTCCGCGAGCTAGTTGGAGCATGCGTTTTAAACTTCATTGTACTCGAGTCTTTACTTGAGAAGGCCCTTGATGGTTGCCTCGTATAAGCTGAGTTGTTTTTAATCGAGAGATTCCACGAGCTTTTCAGCCAAAGAATTTGAAGAATCGTCCCACAAGAATTCATTATAATGTAAATTTGAAGATTCCTCGTCCTTCTACAATTAATCTCAAGAATCGTCCCTCTACTCATCTCAAGAATCGTCCTCTCTAGTCTCTGATTTTAAAAGTTCAACCTCCTTTTTTAGTTTCTGTATGTTCTTCGTCTTCTTCCCTATAAGCATTTTGTTTGTTAGTTTTAGTTTCGTCCGCTTTTTCTCGAATCAGTCCACTTCTTCGGCTTACAGTTTCAAACTTGGTTTTTTACTAGGATTTCTACTCTTTTTACGAACATCACTCTTTTTACGGAGGACTTCACGCTTTTTACGAACCTCACGCTTTTTCTCTCCATTTGTCTCTACTACATTTCACTCATCTTCCAGTACTCGAATATCGATCGCCCGCCGTCCTCCCCACCGCTCATGTTCACGAAAAGTAACGCGTTGACTAAAGGATTGAGTAGTCTTTTATTAATTCTAGAGGAACTCCTTGATAGATTCTCATATACTCGGCGGTAAGTCCTTATACAGGAAGAAAATATTCTTCTTTCTGTCGTCTCTGCGAATATAGGTTTCATGTGCATGCCAAGAAGTTGCCCCATAATAATTTTCAATTATTATACTGCCGCTCAACCTTTTTTTTTCTTCGTTTTGCTCCTCTTCCGCTGGTTGAATTTTAGTTTATTTTTTCGAGGTTTTAGATTTGCTTCCTTTCTTTTTCGATAATTTTTTACTTCCTTTCTTTTTCGAGGATTTTTTACTTCCTTTCGTCGAGGATTTAGATTTACTTCCTTACTTCGAGGATTTTTTTCATTTACTTCTTTTCTTCGATGATTTTTTTGATTTACTTCTTTTCTTGGAGGTGGATTTTTTAAAACTTCTTTTTTTCGAGGTGGAACCTGAAGAACTTTTTCTTCTCCTTCTTTTAGAAATAGTTTTAGAAGAAACTACTTATTGCTTCTTCTTTGATCATTTTTTCTTTTAGATGCTGGGCTCCCATCTATTACTCCCAGGCGACTATCTATTACTTGGCGAACTTGATCTTCTTCTTCTGCTGCTGATAACCTTCTTTTTCAACCTTTCTACCTCAAACCTTTAACTCTTTCTTTTCCATACTCGAAATCGTAACTTATAATTTACGTGTTTGGCCTTTTAAGCCGTAATTTATAATTACGTGTTTTGGGGGCATGAGTTTCTTACACGAGTGTAAGGCGTCACTCTTACACCCGTTTTGGTACCTTCTTACAAGCGTTTTTCACTAGTTCCTTACAAGGGTGATGACTAAAAACTCACCACTCTCGTAAGGAGTAGTACAGTTTAAACTCAACATTTCCTTACGGGAGTTGCGATGAACTTTTGTTACGATGAACCCAAATATTTACTTACAAGGGTGATGTCAATGAGTGATATTTTATTTACACAAGTGTAAGGAGCTTTTTGAGCATTGCCTTACAAGAGTGCTACTCAAAAATCTGCGCTCCTCTTACGAAAGTGGTATGTCTGAGTTGACCAAACCCTTACAAAAGTTGAAACACCCTTCTTACGAAGGTGAAACACTTTTGTAAGGCTAACCTTACAAAATTATACACCATACAGAAGTTACGCTTACGCGAGTGAATTAGATTTCCTTACGCAAGTGTTTCCTTACATAGGTGTCTTACAAGGGTGTTTCCTTACGAAAGTGACCCTTACAAGGGTGTTCCCTTACGAAAGTGGCCCTTACGAAAGTGACCCTTACAAAGGTGATCTCTTACAAGAGTGACCCTTTACGCGAGTGTTTCCTTGCAAGCAGGCACCTTGACTTGCAAGAATATTTCCTTACCAAAAACAATACGTTTGAACTTCAGACGTATTTTTCGTTAAAACATGACAAGTTCTATATCTATTTTGACTGGGATTTTAGAATTATCTTCAACTATAATTCAACCAAGTTTCAACCATTTCCTGTTATAGATTAAAATATTCTTAAAATACGATATACGAAAAATTTCAAAATACGTGTGGTATTCAAAACCAATGTTCAGAGGGGGAAACACAAAATAAGAGTGCACACTTTGCACTCACAACACAGCACGTTTCCGTATATTACGATTCCAAATAATATCCACGGTTCCTTAGAACCCCAAGCCCGTGCCTCATGCACGGGCGCAACAAGGAAACGTGTTTCAACTTTCTCTCTCACGGCTCACTTCTGGAGCCTCCAGCTTGATGTCTGTGGCATACAATCTTCCACAATATTTCTACCCTTCAACGCGGCTGTGTCGACCAAGCGTAAATGTGACTCGTTAACCAACAACTTTCGAAGGATCTTCCTGTGCGGTTCATAATATAGCACGCTCAAAATAATCTTAAATCATTTTTTTCATTTTTAACCAATAAATAGAAGGAAAAAATGATCAAAACAGAAAATGACGAAAAAAATGACTTTAAGGAAAAATAAGTAATTTACCCTATATATTTGACGAAATATCGTAAAAATACAAAAAATGCGATTTCATTAGCTATTTCTTCCTTCAAAATAAACTTTAATCACTAAGACAAAAAATACACATTTTTCACTTAGACCGTGCTATATTATGAACCGCACAGTCTAAGCCTAAATTTAGTATATTTCGTGGGAGCTTGAAACCCTTAAAGAACACGTCTTACCTTTCATCGTCCCTTTTGATCCAACCAAACCGTTTATCTTATAGAAACTTCCTTATCTACCCACTTATCCTAGGTTCACTTTGAATATCACTAGTACTAGTTACAGTTTCACTAGTTACATCACTACTTACAGTTTTCCTTTTTCATCATTCCCCTCCTTTTTCATTTCCCCCCTTTTATTTCATTATTTCCCCTGCTTATGATCATTATTTTCATTTTCATTTTCCTGCTCCCTCTATTAAAAAGTACCTTTCTGTCTCTAACTTTACCTCCGCTTAAATTTCATCTAGTGTAGTTTTCGTTTTTATATTCGTTGGTGGAGTAGTTTTTATGTTCGCTGGTGGTGGAGTAGTTTTTATGTTCGCTGGTGGTGGAGTAGTTTTTTTTATCTTCGCTACTGGAATCGCACTTGCAGTAGTTTTTTTTATGGTTGTTGGTGGTGGAGTAGTTTTTCTTGTAGTTATTTACTTGACACCTTCTTTTTCTTTTTCCTCCACCTTTATGTCTGTGGCAAATAATTTTACACCATATCACTCCAACCGATCTTAAATATTCTTTCTGAATGTCTAAGCAGATTGACCAATCTTAAATGTAACTCTAATTCCTTGAACCTTCTCAGGATTTTCAAAGGCTAAATTTAGAATATTTCGTGGGAGCTTGAAAGCCCTAAAATAGAGGTCCTTCTCGCCATCGTCCCTTTTTATCCACCCAAACCCACCTTTCTTGCTTATGAAATTTTTTATCTACCCACTTAGCGTTGGAAAATTATCGTCACTTAGAGTTCAAATCTTATGACTACTACCATTTACAGTTATCCTTTCTCATTTCCCCTCCACTATTTCTGCTTACGTAGTTTTCATTTTCTTTGTGTGCTCCTCCACTATTTTCGTTTCCCTCCACTATTTCGCTCCCTCTATCGGCGCTTTCGTTTTCTTTCTGTGCTTCCCACTGTCTTTTCTTCGTGTGCTCCCCTTCTTTGCTCTCTGTTTTGGTTTTGATTCAGGTCGAATCTTCCATGCACTAAGGGTCTTCTTATGTCTACGACGCACCTAAAAAATAACGCGTTCACCAATCTTTCTTACATCTCGTAACTGCCTTAGCTTTGGTGGAAGGTCAAACTCATAAAAGAATACGTTATCCTCACCATCGTCCCTCTTGATCCAACCTTTATGGTTATAGAATGTGAGTATGTATCCGGTTAGGTCGTTTGCCCCCATCTTCTGGGCTTCTTTTCCCTCCACCCTAATGTCTGTGGCATAGAGGGACCCACGATATCCCTTACCTTTAGTGTCTGGGTGATAGACAGTCTTAAATGTAACTCGTAAACCCAGGATTTTTTCATTAAGTTTTGATAAGGTCCTTAATGTTAGTATATGCCGTGAGAGCTAGGAAGCCCTAAAGATCACGTCTCTTTTGCCATCGTCCCTTACTATCCAGCCATGTCCACCGAATTCTTTCTTGAAACTTCGTATCCTGTGCGGTTCATAATATAGCACGGTCTAAGTGAAAAATTTGTATTTTTCGTTTTAGTGATGAAAGTCCGTTTCAAAGGAAGAAATACTTAATAAAACGGTTATTTTAAAAATTTTACTACATTTCGTCAAAAATGTAGGGTAAATTACTTATTTTTCCTAATTTCGATTTTTGTCGTCATTTTCTGTTTTGATCAATTTTTCCTTCTATTTATTGATTAAAAAATAAAATTTTTGATTTAAGATTATTTTGAGCGTGCTATATTATGAACCGCACAGTCCTACCACTAAGCCTTGAATCTCTATCAGTATCACTACGCGAGACAGTATCACTCCGACTAGGTAATTCTTAACTCCAACTACTACCTTAACTCTAACTACTACCACTTGCAGTTTCCGTTTTCTATTCACCCTCTACTATTGCTGCTTATCTAGTTTTTCACCCATTTATCTCCTTTGGCCCCTCTATTTCCAATGCTTATGTATTTTTTGACCCCTTTCACCCATCTATCTGTGTAGTTTTTGTATTCCCTGCCAATGTAGTATTTGTTCCTCAGACTGGTAATTTTGTTCCTCAGACTGGTAATTTTGTTCCTCAGACTGGTAATTTTGTTCCTTCGACTGGTAATTTTGGACCTCCTTGCTCAATCTGAGTGGCAAATATCCTTCCAGCGAGCTACCCCATGTTGCTGCCATGTCGACTAATTTTAAACGTAACTCGTTAGCCAGCCAGACAAAGTTTTTTTCGTAAATTAAGTGAGAGATCCTGAGCCGCAAAGTTCAACTTTTTGTTGTTTTAGTATTCTACATCCCTCTCAATCCAACCTTTACGATAACGCGGTGAGTATTCAATGATAGTCCCACTTAGCCTTGGTTTACTATCGCTACTTACAGTTTTCTAATTCGGATTTGATTCACTCTCCTTAGACGGCTTATGCGCTTGCGCTCCCATTGCATCCTGTTTTGATTATTTTGATTTCAAACTGAATCCCACAACTTACACTTGCTGTTCAGCCTAGGTGTGCAAGTCAAACGGCATCAAATTAGCTTGTGTGCTACCACCAGAATGTGTAAAATTAGAGGAACTAATCGTAAATAAAACAATGCTAATCAGAAACGCGAAAGAAACCGACATTTTTTCACTTAGAAAACTTAACTTTGGAAAACTTACTAACTTAGACATTCTGTGCTATGTACATAAAGTGATATGATGATATAATATTTGTTTGCTATAGTGTGTGATTACGAATTACAGGTGTCAATTAAACGCTAGAACTAAAATTGCAAAAACTGTATAACTAAGACTAAAATCTAGAAACTCAAGAACAAAAACTAAAACTAGAACTAGAACTACTACTTCACAAACGCTAGAAACTAAAATACTTCACAAACGCTAGAACTAAAACTCACTAACACTAATTTGTTATCACTCTTTTCCGAAAATCGTTCTTTGAACCACCGTAAATGAAAAAAAAAATCTTTGAACCACCGTAATATGTGAAAAAACTTAGAAGAAATGTTTAAAAAAACAATCTTTGAACCACCGTAATATGTGAAAAAAGTTAGAAGAAATGTGAAAAAACAATATTTGAAACTTATTTGCACGTGCTGTGACGTATAGATTGCTGACTTAGTAAGAACGTGTGAGACGCGTAGATTGATGACTTAGTAAGAACGTGTGCGACGTATAGATTGATGACTTAGTAAGAACGTTTGCGACACATAGATTGACTATAACAAGTACGTTTCGAGACACATAGTTTGATGACTTAGCAAGAAAAATATTTGAGGTACACAGTCACAAACAAGCAAGAAGAGCGAAGATCATAAATTTTATAAGAAGATTAATCGAGTAGTTTCAGATTCGTATTCTACATCAAGAAGTTCTAATTAAAATACTACTTTAGATACTAGTATTCTACATCAAGAAGTTCTAGTAAAGTATTATAATTCCATACCATACCTTACCGTTACAGAAATCAGGGAAATAGTACATCAGTTGCTCAGAAATCAGGGAAATAGTACATTAGTTGCATATAAATCAGGGAAATAGTACATTACTCGCAAAAAATAAAATTCAATCCGAGCGACTCTCTCTTATAAATAAGCACGCGGCTCCAAAACCCTAAGCATAAAAGCAAATAAGTCCATACAATACCATTTCACATCGCTACTGTAAGGCCAGCAAGTCGATGTCTTCGTCTTCTGCTTCTGCTTCGTCATCAGACTCGCCAAGCCAGCGAATTTCGTTTCGGATGGGAAAAATCCCGAGATCTTACAGTTTCAAGTGAAGCAGATTTTCCTGCGGGAAAAGATCTTCATCTACATCTAACGATCTAGATCCTCATCTATAAACGATTACCTCATCTGCATCTGCATCCTCATTCTAGATCTCTACATCGTCCATCTTTAATTTGATACAAGTCGCAACTCCCACTCCAGGTCACAAATTGCAGGATTACTAAAGAACAATTGCAATAAGAGGAATGAAGAAATAACCACCCCTCTACATTTTTTCGCGAGGCATTTTTATGATATTTTGATATAGATATGAACAGCACTAATGATATGAACAGCGCTATTGGTAGTTCAAATAAGTCGAGCCAATAATTCGAATAATTTGGAATTATTGTTCCAATAATTTGAGTGATAGTTTCCTTGAATTTCAAGGATAACAATAAGATTTACATCGAACTAAATCTTTAACACTACAAGTATACAGAAGCAAGAAGAAAATGAACCGAAAAATAACCTAAGATGATCACGAAAATCACACAGCTGCATCATACGATGAAAATCACAGAACTGCATCATACCATGAAACTTTTTTTTATAAAGTTTTGAATTTGAATCTTTAATAACATAACTACATCATACCATCAAACATAAAGTTTTGAATGTGAATCTTTAAAAACCTTATTACCATTCTTACTATACTGTATTCACTGTAGTTGCTCCTTTCAAGTTGGTAGTTATACTATAGTAATTATAGTTATAGCAGCTGTGGTACTTCACATATAATTATAACCAAAAAAAACAAGACACAGACTACGGACTACTCTCCCACTTCTACTGAAAAAAAGAAGTATAGGTAAACCTGTTTGCATTTGTGAAGGCAAAATCCAGCAATAATATAAGTTAAGATTGAAAATAAATCGAAATCCTATGCTTCGAGTTCTTAATCCTAACCAGATCTACCTAACACAACATGTTTTAGTATTTCACTGATTCTCTCATTATATTTCCTTTACATAAAAATAAAATCTCATATCACCTATAGTAGACCCACCTAAAAATCTTACACAAGATCTCATATTTCACTCATTCTAAGTTTTTCATTTTCATTTTCATTTTCCCGAGGTGCTACTGACTGCTGCGTACATCCATCCAAATCCAATTCCAAAATTCCAAATCCATCCTCGTTTTTATTTAAAACAAAAAGAATAACATTCTGAAAACGTTAATAACTTCACAGATGAAGTGGCGAGATATTCGTCTTCCCTTGCTCGCGTAAATTGTTGAATCTTTTACCTGTTTACGTTTTGGGTGGCGGTGATGGTGGCAGAGGCAGAGGCGGTAGAAGAGGACTTGGTGGCAGTGGGAGTGGCGGTAGAACAGGACTGGTTATGTTATTTTAAGCATAATTTTGTGAACTGGTAGAAGAGGACGTGGTGGTGGGTGGCGGTTGTGGCAGTGAAACTGGTAGTGGCGGTGGAGATTTATTTTATGGTTTCTTTTTATAAAATCTGAATCCAGTAAAGCTACTAGTGCTCTCAGTCATAGGAAGAGGCGGTGGAGGTGGTGGAGGTGGATTTAGTAGAATTTGCGGATTTATAATTACCGAAGACTAGTTTTAAAAAACCGGATATTTTTAAGGAGAACCTGAAGGATTGTGTGGAAACTGGTAATTCTACTACCCATTATTATAATAAACTGGTCCAGTATTATTATTGAAAACTACTGGACCTGTATTATTATTATTGTAAGTCACTGGACCGTTATAGTTAATGTAAACAGGAACAGGATGTTGATGTTGATGTTGATGTTGACCTCCTACTTCAAAATTGTTATTGTGAACCGTTCCACTATTACTAAAATTATTCTAAACTGTTCCTGTATTCTTTTGCTGAAGTGGTGGAAGTGGTGGTCCTTTTTTCTCTACTTCAAAATTATTCTGAACAACTTCTCGTCCATTAGTTGTTTTCTTGCCCTTTTTCTTCCTCTAAACAACTTCTCGTCCATTAGTTGTTTTCGTCCACTTTTACTTTCCCAGTAGTTGGTACAATGCACGTGGATCATTCTTCAATGCTGCTGTGGTTGAAACTTACCGAGAATCACTGACTGAACCCTAATCACTGACTGAAACTTACCGAGAATCTTCCGCTAAATCACTGACAGAACCCTAATCACTAATCTCTATTACTTCACGATTTGTATCTTCACGATTTTTATCTTCACGATTTGTATCTTTACGATTAGTATCTTCACGATTTGTATCTCCTCTCTTCTTCCTTCTTTTTTTTTAAAAGCTTTCTTGATATGATAACTTGTGTACTTATAAGGCTTTTTTTTATAATTCGGCGTCTGTCTTTACAAGGCTATATTACACTGCAATATCAAAATTTTCTCTCTACTTCTTTGTAGACTCTTCGTCTCTTATAGACTTTAAGAACTCTTTAGCTTCATTCAATTGCTCTTCCGCCCGCAAGTCATTCCATCTGCGACGCTACGTTTGCTTAAGGCGCAAAATTCTATCCTTCCCCCAAGACTTTTTGAAAATTAGTTCTTTTTTTTGGTGTGTCGATTTGCCCCACCCAAAGAAGGATATCGCATAAGTTTAATCATCATTAATACCGATAATAAGTGCTTTATACCAGATCCCATCTGCATGCCATAATGCGTGGACAGTGTCCCCTACTTTCAATTCATCATCATATTTTTTCTTTTTTTTAGGGTTAGTATTAGTAGGTTCTTGAGTTAAATCAATAGTTTCTCTACTAAACCCTCGTCCGCGTCCCCTAGGCCCTCGTCCGCGTCCCCTAAGCCCTCGTCCGCGTCCCCTAGGCCCTCGTCCGCGTCCCCTAAGTCCTCTACTGCACGTCATAGACCGTCTTCTTTTTTATCATTATATTTCTAGTTATTAATGTACTCAAGATGGATCCATACGATGCATGTTTTGGATTCTAAGTTTTTATATGCTAAGTTCTTTTTCTCGAGCTAAGTTCTTTACTTTTTTAGCTTCGCGTTCTTCCAGTCGGTCCCGATCATCATTATTTTCGGTAGTCTTCTTCCTCTTATTCGTCTTCGATTTCGATTTCTTTATTTGCGGTTAACTTTCATCCTCTTATTTTCGGTAGTCTTCTTCCTCCTATTCGCATTCGATTTCTAATCTTCTTTTTCTTTTCTTCAGAAATTTCCTTTTAATCGACAATGATAATTTCTTCTTTGGAGGTTGTTTTAAATTTTGTTTTAATCGACAATGTTATCTTCTTTTTTGCTTTCTCTCCTCTTAATTTCGTTTTAAATTTCGTTTTAATCGACATTGTTTTTAGACAACAGATGCTATTCCTGGATCGCTAGACTCATCATCACTCCCTCCAGCATCACCACTCGTCCGTCTAATATGTTGTTCTTCGAGGAGGTACCCTTGTCGCCCATTTTCATCTTTCCTTTTAATCACCGAACCGTAAATATCATTAAGGACTATATATTTTCCTTCCCTAGTTATGCCATCAAGTCTTCCCTATACCCACTCATTACCCGAAACATTTACTTCAACAGCCTCTCCCACCTTGTATGTTGAATTATTAACAGCCTTGTCCCACTTGTCGCTAATCAAATCGTTCACCGAGTTGAACTAGTAGGCTGTTTAAACATCAGTCTGGGTCGGTGGTTTACATAGTTGGGGCGTAGAGTAGCCCTGATAACCGAGATGCACTATCATTTTATAGTGGCAAATATAATCAATTTCGTTTACCTTTGATTGCTGGTCCACAATGTTCCCCTGCTAATCCACTAAGCCCAACTAACACTCCCGGCGCCGAAGTTTGGTTTCAAGCAGCGCTTCACGTCTTGCTTATTCTTTCTCCTTCGTAGTTTGCCCCCAGTAATTTGTAGGGTGCCCAGATTCGTTTGCTATAAAAATAAATGAGTTTAGCAATTCGGGGATAGATTCATCATTTGCGTGTTGAGGCTGACCAACCAGAGACGAGCGCATGCCGCACTCTTAACGACAACACATAAAGACATTTGAAAGTGTATAGTTGTTTGGCTATTGAGCACTAGGAAAGTATTCTTCATACTCATACATGCGATCAGGAAAATATTTGCAGTCTTTATGGAAGTGTAACTGTTTTGAATTAGCACTGAACTTACCCTACCTAATAATTTCATTATTTTCTTTTACTAGGCTAGGAAAAATATCCACTGATTTGAGAAAAAAGGGGGAAAAGTCACATCCATGTTCACTAGGATTGAAATCCATAATATCCCCAAACAGACTCCTGAACACCTTCAATTGCTGCAGCTCCACCATAATTTGTTTTAGGGGTGTATTTCGTTTCACCACCCAATGCAAGTCAAAGCCTTCGTCAGTATCATGACGGTGCCCTTCTGGTTCTGGTTGGAAGTGTATGTCTTGAGGTTTCCGCTTCTATGGAAACCAAAAATCGATGGATAAAAGACATTCATCGCGATTTCGCCTATTTACCCGTAACCGATTAATAGTACGAGTACGGCCATTGCATTGAATGAGTTCATCAGGCTGTTCAAATTCCTCCAAATACTAATTAATTTCCGCCGAACTGAATGGTCTTCGCTCGTCTCCACGCCTCCTCAGCAGGTCTTCACCAGGCAGGAAGTAGGTCGGGAGAGCAAATCTTGCACCCGGTTCATGAGTAGATTTTGCGGCGAAATTCGTGGAAAATAGCCGCCCCTGTTGTGGCAGGTCCTTCTCGAAATTCAAACCGCCATTCAAGGATACCCATTCTTTCTTGAATTAGTTCTTTCCATTACCATCATCTATCTAAGTGAGACTCGTGGCAGAACCCCGAGAGTAGGTCGCGTAATACTCTTCCCTTGGTCTTTCTCGAATGTGTTCGGTTTAGGCTAATTTTGGCAGACCTAACCTGGAAAGACGTCCTGACAAAAGAGATTCAACACGTTAGTCCCTGGGAATGTCTTCGGTTTAGGTTTTTTTATTTTTTGTACTAGAAGTTTCTTCAAGACTAGTAGGTTTTCCTTACCTACCAGCCAAGCGTCAGAGTGGCTCATCCTCGCTGGAAGAACTCTCCCAATTAGAATCCTTAGATAAAGACTCTCCCCGAGCCTCCTGAGACGCTCCCGGTGCTTCGTCAGGTGACGATGACCTCTCTCCCGGGGCAAAGAGTCAACTATTTCTTTCATGTAAATTCCTACTTTTACGCCGTTTTCGCCTAAGGCGCCGTCGGTCTTGAGCACTCATAAAATTTATGTCCTGCTCCTCACTTGCTGTTCCGTCATCTACAGCTTCAGATGGTGTACTTTAGCGCTCTGCATCAGAATCTGTTCTTTGTGAATCGGAACTTGTTGAATCTTCCTCTTCGTCTTCGCTTGAATCTTCCTTTTCGTCCTCGCTTGAATCTTCCTCTTCCTTTTCGCTTGAAATGGAAGGGGAATCTGAGTCTATTCTGTTCTTATTGTAGTTCTACATCTGAATCTCTTCTTATCTCCCAACATCCTCATCAGATGCGAACTACTCACCAGTTTCGTCAGACGCAAACTAATCAGGTTCTTCATCGTCTTCTAGCTTCTCTTCACCCTCTTCTAGCTCTAGATATCATGGTTTGTCATGGACAGAATCTGATTCAGCATTCGAATCAGAATCAGTTTCAGACCCTCGTCTTCTCGATCATGGAAAAGTTGATGGAGATCTAGATCTTCTTGGAAAGTTTGATGGAGATGCGAAATGTTCATCAACTTGCCCATCAAAATGCCCAAATGCTTCTGAATCCGAACCAAATGCATCTGCACCAAATGCAGTACCAAATGCTAGATCAGTTTCTGAATAATTTGCACCGAATCCTAACTCCCTACCTGAATCCGCACCGAATCCTAACTCCGGACCTGAATCCGCACCGAATCCCAATTACCGATCTGAATCCGCATCTCCAAATCCTGAGTTCATACCTGATTCCGGACTTATATTCGCACCAAATCGGTCTAAATCATTATCTCCACCCTCTGCATCAGATTCATTACCAGAAGATTAAGCCTATGATGACCCTTATTGCGAAACAATATTGTCGAGAAGTGCGGTAAGCGTGTCAAGAACTTACTATGTAGATCTTCACTCTTATTATGTAGACCTTCACTCTTATGGTGTTTGGGTTGGATTCATCCCATCCTCAGTTTGCAACTAGCGTTACCCATCCTTAAGTTAGCGTTTCCCCTCCTTAAGCTAGCTTTCTCTTTCCTTTACTTGTCTTAATATGCCAGATTCGTGTTGAGACCTTTGTTCATACTCGCTGTGATCTTTAAGCTTAGACCCCTTTTCAGTAAAGAAATTTCAATTTTTTGAATTAAAATTTTTATGAGTAAAGTTTTGATTTAAAGGGTAAAATAGTTAATATATGAGCCAAGGTCCCTTCTATGCGATCGGCACCCGTGCAGTCCACTGGTTGAAGGTGTAGGCTGACCGCACGATGTGGCTAGGATTAGCAGGCGCACAGACCACTAGTCCCCGCGCACAGGAAGCACAAAATTCGTTGTAGGCGCATCTGGCGTCTATCCCCTCTAACAAGACCTACTTCCTTCAGCCCGCACAACCAGGTACAGAAGGTCACGGGGTTACCCGAGCGGTCAATATTCGGTACACTAAACTCACTTGTTAGACGGACATCGAACGATAGACTTTTTGAGTTGATCTCTGTCAGTGAGGAGGACGCTCTCAGCTGCCAGGGATGACCTAGGAGTCGTGAGCTCTTGCCCTCCGGAAAGCAAGGCGAAATGACATGGTCCATCTAAAAAAGGATTTCAGATATTCTTCAATCTGCCTCGCCGCCAGCTTCAGATTGAAAAATAGAGCAAAAACCCTGTTGGGGCTGAACTTGGGTTGCGGTTGGGTGGCGACCA
>Ga0099798_10328_pt1 | contig 16286 bp, 7 predicted proteins | sample Uncmet_Sort29A_1_FD_89870 | JGI IMG/M metagenome (GOLD analysis project Ga0099798, IMG submission 89870) | Marine eukaryotic communities from CALCOFI LINE 67, Pacific Ocean - CN13ID_Sort29A_1 | ecosystem: Environmental > Aquatic > Marine > Oceanic | place: Pacific Ocean: Monterey Bay | collected...
TTTACGATCGTCGATAGGTGTCGATTTGGAAGATAGAAATTGAAAATTTTAAATTTTAAACTACTGTACGGTACGTGACTATTACGCAGTGGTAATGGTGAAGGAGATTACTAAATTGGTAGTTGAGTATAGAGAACTCGATTTTGTATAGAGTCGACCTGGTAATGTGCGACTCGAAAATGATGGTGAAAATATCTAAGAAATTAAGAATGTTGTTTTTTTCTTTCTCTAGAATTTAATTGAATTTTCAACAAATTATTGGTCAATGTTTGCATTGAATCAACATGAAATGGACATGTGAAGAAAATGTCAAATTTGAAATTTGAAATGATCAATTTGATTTGTAATGTTTGGTAGATAATGATACAGATGGAATGGATAGAATGATGTGACCAGAAATATGTTTGGCAATTTGACAGACAAATACACGCATTAACAAAAATTGTTTTGACGTTCGGAAAATATTTGGACTTGACTTGATTTTTTGCAATTTTTTAATTTTGAAAATTACATTTTTCGTCGTGACGCATGAAATTTTTGTTACGTACTTTTTCAATTTTGAAAATTTGAATTTTGGAATCGTGTCACGTCACACACAATGATATCTCAGACAAAACGTGGTCGGCACAATCACTCATCTCGATTCGAATCACATTATCACAACTTCACGAAACAAATCCAACCATCTTACGACGAAATACCGACGGTCGATGCGGAAGTCAATCGGCAATCCGATACGTCAAATGATGTAAAATCAAACACTTGTTTGACGAAAATAAAGCAACGGCCAGAACGTGGGCCATCAACTGGCCCATAACCTGAACCACAATTATACATGCAAACGTCGTTTGAACGCGCTGACGTAAGACGTTCGCCAATAGCCCGGTCGTCGACCAAACAAATGAATTGTAATAACGATCTGGCAATGCGACGAGAACGCCTTGATGATTGATGACTAGGTGACTTCAAAAATATCCAACGTAAAATGTGTGTTGTTGATCATTATGGTCGTGCATGAACGTCAAACGTACCCTTGGAAGGTGATTTCTATTCACTGCCATTTGATTTTGTTGAAATAATTATTTGTGATTCGTTGGGTTTGTTACTACAATACTACTGGTGCGATCGATTGTTTGAAAACTTGAACTTACTTTGGTGGTTAAAATTTTGAAAGGTCACAAAGTTGAATGTACTATTTACTAAAAATGTGACAATGACTATGTCGTAAAAATGTAATATGGGTCATTTGTATCATTCGTAATATCAATGTACGTGAAGAATTTTATCATAAACGTTGGTCGTGGCATGTTAAATGCCGTTGCAACTTACAACTTGTAAGGATGAAGTGTGGATTTGCATCGGGCTTAATCGGAAGGGCGAGGGCGCTTAAATCTTCTCGCCGGCGGATGAACCGGCAGCTGCGAGCTTCGACGTACACCATATCGATTTTGTAAAGAATTTTGTAAAGAATCTTCCACCATACCGATTGGGTTGAGTAATCGATTGAGTTGAAAGTTAAATACGACAAGAAGCACGTTGTTCTCGAGGTTCAAAACGTCCACGTCATTCTCGACTTGGTTCCAACCGCTGCCTTCGTTGCACTTCTGTTTTTCGAGGACAACACAAACGGGACGTGAAATTTCTACGACCAAATATAAATAATTATCGTGCTAAAGCCTAAAGCATATAATTTGATGAAATTGTTTGAAAATAATTACGGTGATCATATTGATTTGGTCAATTTCCATGCGGAGGTTGATGGCGAGGTTGATGCGGAGGTTGTTGATCGGTGTAACTCCCATCTGATTTGCGTAAATAAACAAGTAAAGTAGAACAAAAAATCAACGTTACGAAATTTCGAAGATCGAAATGGAAATATCATTTGAAAAATTGAATTGTATAAAATTCTTAGTTGAAAACGTACCGTGAATTCGAACTCGCAATCACGGGTTCGAAACGTTTCGGAAGGCCCGATCGGCCCGTTCGGAAGGAACGTATCACTCGTCGAAGCGCGCACGCGAATCTTCTTGGCAGCTTCGGGGCCTTCCGGAACGGATACAATCTATTTTGGAAAAATAAAATTCACGAGTATGGAAAAACAACATCCGATCTTGAAAAATAAAAAATCGCATGCTCAAAAACTTCAAAATGTGATCTGGCTTGAAATTGCAAGGGTTGACTTACGCTACCATTTAGAGCGGCAATTAATGATGGGCTACTGATTACGGCATTGAAAAACAACATTTAGAAATTTATGAAGCGTACAAAATCGCTGCGAGGAACCGGGTTGACTTCATCATGACCGCCCTGACGAAGCACATAGAACAGTGGAACATCCTTGTAACCATACTTACCGCTGGCTTGAATTTGGAAACCAGAAAATTCGGCGGCCCTGGATGCGTCGTGAAGTTTGCCTTCAAGACCGTAGAATGGCAGATTCGTTCTTATTTTATTTCCACAAATCTCAACCAAACGTGTCCCGTCCTTTAATGTGATGGCCTGTGCTGTGAAATATTGATCCGCCTTCTTGACCCGCATGCCAACCTAATTATGTGAAAAAAATAAAAATTTAAAATTATAAAATATTTTCGTTCGAATCGAACAATAAACAATTGATATTAAAGCATCAAGAAATCACCAAAATTGATAGTACTCGCAATTGCAACGGTATGAATTTCAATTTTCCTGGGTTGCGATTTTTGAATTTTCTGTGATGGTGATGATATTTTTTCAACATACCTCACATGCTTCCGGAACCCCCTGAAGATGCATTCTCTGTACTTCACCCATGGCGCTAATATTTTACTTCTCGATCGTCTTGGTAATCGATGAAAATTCAAAACCAAAAATTATGTTGGAAAACTATTGTGTTACTATATTATACTAATCTGTCTAATCACGATTTCGAATAATTGTAAACTTTGCGTCTAATTTCGTAAAATTTATTTGTCGAAACAAACTATTGGTATTTTCAATTCATACATATTGAAAAATTAAATCGTCCATGTCGAATTGTTTTGTAAAATCATAAAATGTTTGATCGAATGTTTCCACATAATTATCAATTTTAGAACAGATCATATATTTTGTGGGGAGAAGCGTTACACGATGAATGGGTATATATCGTAGAATATATACGTGTACACATTTGACAATCACGATTCGCTACATCAACTTTACATCGACCAAAACCATAAACCAACGGCCTCCTGGGGGCCATGTCACCTGCACAAATGGCCCTCCCATCCCTCCCGGTGCCAATGTCGTCAGAATCATAACAACGATCTGGCCATACGACGAGAACGCCTTGGTGATTGATGACTCAAAAATATCCAGCGTAAAATGTTTGTTGTTGATCGTTATGGTCATGCATGAACGTAAACGTACCCTTGGAAGGTGATTTCTATTCACTGCCATTTGATTTTGTTGAAAAATTATTTTAAATATTAGTGATTTGTTGGTTTTGTACACTAATACGCTGGTGCGGTCGGTTGTTTGAAAACTGAAACTTACTTTGATGGTTAAAATTTTGAAAAGTGGAATGTACTTTAAGACTAAAAAATTGGTTCGGAGGTCTTTCTGTAGAAAAATAAAAAATTGCAAATACTAATAAGAATTCTGAAGTCGGTAAAATAAATGACTTTTGTAAATCGAAATGTTGACACATAGTGTACTAGTGATTGAAACGAAAAAATGTGCTGAAAAATGGTAACATGGTTGATGAACTGAAAATGAGTTGCTGTGATATTTTAATTTTAAAGTTGGCATAATACTTGGATTCGTTTCGTGATTGTATTGTGCGACACACTAGTAAATGTGTTGGTGTTATATGTATACGTGCATGAATTAATTAGGTTTGTTTGGTAAGTAACTGCATTCTTAGCACTTACTTCTTGTTAGCGCCGAACAGACGGGGCAACTCGACTACCTTTTGATCAGAAGTTGGCTGGTGCTTCGTATGGCCCGCAGGCATCACCGGTAATTTCGGAAGAGCAAAATTGCTGGCAGACTTGCGGGCGTCGTTCTTCTCGCGGACGTTACGGGCACGGGTCTCGGCCTCCGTCTTCTTGTTCATTGCCATCGCTACATTACCGTTACCGCTGGCGTTGGAAAACAATCTGTCATGTGATTGCAAAATAATAAAATACAATTCAATTGAACGATCGACGAAATAGAACACTGACGGCACTGTAATTGCGTGATTAAATCATTAAACCGATTCGTTGGTTTTGGATTTTGAATTTTAAATTTTTAATGAAATAAAAATCAACGTACTGCACTTGGGTATCGGGTTTGGCGATGGGCGGTTCCGTGGTCTGCAAGAAAGCAAACTTATTATTTTCCTTGATGCGGGGCTTCGGTTTACGTGGGGCATTGAGCTGCGTCCTGCCGGATTGTAATGCCCTATTAACGTGACGTGAACAACACAAAACGTAAAACTCGACGGCGCTATTCACAACAATTAATCGTCGGCGTCATGAAAAAAATTGAAACCTTGAAAATTGTTTAAAAATAAATCAAATTATTTAATGTACTTCCCCATGAAAGACGGCATGTGCGATGTTCCGTAGGCGCAATTGGAATCGACCAAGTGCGTCTCTGAAAAATTCTTTCCCAATGTTTCCGTGACCATTTTTAAATGGGGTTCGATTGGCGGCTCGTGAGATCGGACGACCTAGTGCGATTTTTTTATTTCGGGTGAAATTTTTCAAATGTGGAACCAATTTCTTGAATTTCATAATGATTTTGATAGTTTTGGCACTTAATGTTGTTTTCAAAAATGTTCTTCAACGGCAAGTGGTGGAGCAACGGGCTTGGGTCGTCTTTGCTCGCTGGGTAAATAACCAACGTTGCCGTCGGGGATTTCGGGGATGAGTTGTCGTGGGGTAATCGTCGCCGTTGGAACGCGGTCTTCACGCCTATTGTTTCGACATTGAAATTGGAAAAATGAAATAAATCAAGATTCAAGAAGACAGTCTTAAGACAAAAAAGTTAAAAACAAATCAAAGTAATTAATACTCATATGAAAATGTCAATGTACTGCTTCGGTGCTGAATGAATGAGTGCGGAATCCTCGTACACGATCTCTACGGGCTCGCTCTCAGTCTCCTCGTTCTCCTCATTGAGCCGCTGCTCATCGTTTGCCTTCGCCGCCTTGGGTTGCGGGGAATGGTTTGGTGACGCTTGCGATTGGGTTTGCGTCAACAAAATGACGGACTTGGACACTTCCTCTTCGCGGGGTTCGGCGTTGTCGTTTTCCTTCTTGTCGTCGGCGTTCGTGTTTTTACGTTTCGCAGAGGGTTCAGTGGCCATTTGGCTGATGTGCAAGATCTGCTCTGGTTGGATTGTGGTAAGACCATCGGGGACGCGAGGTGGATCTCGTTCCAAACGAACTTTATTTGCACACTTCGCTTCGCGCTTGGGGAATGCTCCGACTTGAGCGCCAGGCATCATCACGACATCTTCGTTGGGTTGCCCTTGCATACTGCCCGGATCGCGAGTTGCACCATTAACGAGGGGTGCACGACCACGATGCAAATATCCGGATCCAATGTTTGCAACCTTTCCAGGTCCAGCAATGGCGGGAGTGCTTGACGATTTAATCGACATTAAATTTAATTCTGTTCCAGCTGGTTCGGGCTCCATAAACGCCTCATGTGGTCTTTTTGGTTCTTGACTTCTGGAGCGTTGTTCAAATGATGCCCCCATGGTCCAGCCATTGTTACCGCCTTGAACGGATTCGTAAGCGTTTAGACCATCACCGATATTTACGCGTGACAATATTTGTGAATCCATCGCGGCAGGAGCAGAATTCTCACGAATTGCTGGAAGATGAGAGCGTTCACGACTTGCAGCACGAGCGGAATTCTCACGGCTTACTCCGCGCGGAGGAGTGGTGGGCGAACCGGCCATGCCACGACGAATCGTGGGAAGATCGGCGTCCTGGTCGACATGGGAAGCCTCGCGAGATAGATCAACCCGTTTGAATGGCAATGGCGAACGTGGCGTCGTCGGTGAATCAGCGCCGAGTAAGTTCTTCACTTGCCTAGCAAATAGCTCGTTCGCATGGGCAGCTTTTTTGATGGGTTGCGGCTCCACAATCATGCGATCCCGATCAGCTTCTCTTTGAAGGTATTGTCGTTGCTCACCGTCCTTCCACAGATGAATCCAACGCTTCATCGGCTTACCATCGTTCATCAGGCGGACCCGGGAGCAGTACCCTTGAGCCGAGCTACCGGGAGTCTTCCACTTGGAGCCAAGCAGTTCCGGCGTATTAGCGCGGAGTCCTTCTTCCTTAGACTCTTGACACGGCTTAATGTTTTTGAGATCCATGTTATTGCTGGGTCGAATGTCATCCATGATATCGACGTCAGTGCCACGAGTTTGGCGGAACGCTTCCACCTTGTTATTCAACTTAACCATCTTCTCGCGGTACTCTTTGATCTTACCCTTCAATGTCTCAACGGTTGCATTCACATCGCGGATCTTCCACAGTGCGGCAGTGGCACGGGTACGATGATGGTCACGCTCGGCCTTGATTTCATCCATGTGTTGCTTCATGCGAGTGTAACGCTTGGTATGGTTTTCGATTTTGTTTTTCCACATCATACGCTCCAACGCGCCTGGCGTGATGGTAGAGATTCCGGTTACGGTAGATGTTACGTTGCTGTTTATGGTCGTTGTGCCGCGATGCTGATCCATGATACCTGTTTTAATGCGACAAATTAAATTTACGAAATTATTGTGAAACGTGAAATTCAGAAACCATCAAGCTATGAACGATAATTAATTTAAATCATAAATGGTTGCTCAAATGTGTTGGATGAATAAAACTTAAAAGCATCATGATTGAAGCTGCTCTGGGTGCATCATTACCGACGCGTCGATTGATGTGGCGTGCGGATGCTTCAGTTCCGCCCATGGTTTGGTTCATATATGCATCGATATCAACCCCTGCTAAATCCGGATGCAAACTCTTGGTGATTGTATCGTATCGTCTGTGTTTCGCTTTTTCTCGAATGAAATGAACAACTGAATGTAATTTAGACTTGATTGGAATAGGTAAATCTGTACTTCCATGCTTTCCAGGTCCGTGATGGTGGGCGTCGTGGTGGTGATTGGCATGGGATGCTCTCGGCGGGGAATGTGACGACTGGCGCTTGTTCTCAGGAACCTTGTGGTGGCTTGGCGGGGGACTGTGACCAAAAGCGCCCGAAGAATATGCACGACCTGGACCTTGAATGGGTCGCGTACCCAAATGATGGGCTTGGCCCTGGATACTTGATCGAACAAAATCCTGATCGTGATGAGGCTCTGAACCACCCAACGGGGCACGCCCCGTGTGCACTGCGCCATATGGGACCTTTCCTTTTCCATGGCCCTTGGCTCCAGATGACATCGTGGAGATCTGCAGCGGGGCAGTGGATGCGTGGACATCGCCATGATTATGACCAGGCCGAGCAAGGTACCCGGTTCGCGGAGAACCAGGAGAACCGCCGGAACTTTCTCGATGATGAGCACCCTGACTTGGCGACTGAGATTCACGTTGGTGCGAGTGTCGGACCGCGGCGGAAGCCTGATTGCTTTTTCGCTCACCAAAAGAACGACGAGGGGGTTCACGGGCTGGCTCGTGATGGATTTCGATCTTGGCCTTATCTTCAGCCACGGGAGAAAGAGGCCCGTTCTTAAGAGAGCTCCGCAAGGGAGATTCCTTAGGTATGGCTGGGGTGGGCTCAGTTGAAGCACCGACATCTTCACCGGCAGCAAGCTCGTCGTCGTCGTCGTCGTCCTCATTCACTTGCGCTGGCGCGGGTCCGGTTGAATCTTTGGGCTCTACAACTTCCGGTTCAGGTAAAGCCTTCGGTTCTGCAGCTGCTTGTTCGGGTGAAGCACAAGGTTCTGCAGCTGCTGGCTCGGGTGATCCACGAGCGTCATCACTGATTGGGCCAGAATCTTCTTGGGAATTCGACTCCGTCATGGATGGTTGTGGCACTGCCATCGGCTGTATGGATTCCGCGATTGAACCACGAGTACCATCATGGTCGACTGATTGCCGTAACGATTTCCTCGACGCATTCGACGTGGGTTCAACCTTCCTGACAGAACTCTTTCTGCGAGCCATTGGCACGAGCTCGGGTTCTTCAACTGATTGCGCACTGAATATTGATAGAGTTCTGGACTTGCCTCTGGGAGCAGCATCAGATGCGAACGGATCGTGGACGGTACCCCTGGAACTTCTGGCGTCAGAAGGAGAATCCATCTTGGCGCCAAGGTAAGCTTCATAATCCACATCTCCGAGCTCTGAATCGTTGAATCGGATGGTGCTGCGGTGCCCGGTGTCCTCCAATTCTTCGTAAGACTCTGCAAGCAATTGATTGTAAACGTCCGCCGACTGTGTGGCAGCAAGAACACTTTCCATCAATTGCTTATCCCTGGTCTTATCCTCTTTCTGGAGATTAGCAATTTCAAGCTGTAGCTCGGCGATCTCGTTTTGCCACTGCTTCTCCGACCAAATGCGTTGCTCACGCTCGATGTGATCTTGCGTAATAGGAGCGTAGATATAATCTTCTGCCAAACCGAGAACCTTGTTGCATGTGAGAACATTCTTGGCGTCGACGTCCAAAATAGAGAAAAGCTGTGCGGACAAACTTTCGAGATACCCCGAATCAAGAACGGCATCAGTAAAATCAGCCACGGAGAAATCTTCGTCCATGCCCAAGTCCAACGCCTCCAAACCAGCGTCAAGACTGCCGTACTCCTTGACGAGAAACCTTGAGAAGAGTCGCATTTCGCTGCCGTATTTCACTGGTGCATCGTCGCCTCCTTCTCCCTTCATTTGAGCCAAAACCTCACGGCGAGACTCTTGGCGTGCGGTTTTGACCTTCTCGTTGACGCTGTTTATGGCCGTTTCGATCTCGGCATCCTTGACGACAATCTTTTCTTCAAGATCTTCGACTTTACCCTTCAACTCTTCGTTTTCATCTTCAAGTTCACGGTTTCTGCTGTCCATCGCAGCAGCATCGAGATCGCCGGGCTGGCCTGTACCACCAAGCGACGAACCGATCAACTTCGATCCAACCTGTGTTTTCAAAATTGAGAAAAAATATCAAATCATTGAATCGTAGAATAGAAAAATGAAAAATCAAATTTGAAATTTTGAAATAACACGACTCAACTCAAAATGTGTGGTCTGTGTGTCACTGTGCAACGCACGGCGACGACGCCGGCGCCACCGCCGTCAGATGATGATATCGATTTGATGGTTGGCTCGAAATTGAAACTTTGACGCGCCTATCAACAGCGATGTTTTGAATTGCGTAAAAAATAACCATGTCGTGACTCATTAAACAATGAACATTGAAATTTGATTGTAACTCAATTAGTGAAAATTTTCGAATTAACAGAAATTTGCGTACGCCGATTTCTTGGAGGTCGTTCTTGAGGGACCTCATAGTGGTTTCGCGCTCAGAAAGCTCAGCCATTTTCTCCTCCAATTGGGTCTCGAGTTGAGCGACGCGCTCCTTAAGAAGCTGATTCTCTGCGGAAAGCTCCTCACTCGCGTCCGCAATTGCCTCCTTAACTTTTCTGGCCATCTCCATCTCGAGCGAATCAGCTAACGCTGCCTTCTCAGCCTGTTGCGCGACCAATTGACGTTCGTTCGCGAGATCTTGAGAGAGTTCTAAGATCTTTTCCTTACAATCATTGAGCTCACCCTGGGTATTTTCCAGCCTCTCTGTCAGTGTCTCAAATTCAGCAAGCTGCTTTTCAAAGTCCGCCACCTTACCTTTGAGCAGTTCGTTTTCAGCTTTCATCTTAGGATCACCCTTCCCACTGGCAGCAATTTTTAGTTCTTCCTCGAGAGCAGCCACTTTTTCGTCAGCGGTTTTCAATTTGGTTTCCATGTCAGCTGCAGCGGTAGTAGCCTTCTTCAACTGACCTCTCATATTGTCGCGCTCCTGAAGATTAGCTTTCTCCCTTGCATCCATTTCCTCTCTGTTGTCCATCTTGATGGTCTGGATCTCGCTCGTCAGAACTTCAATTTGACCCTGAAGCTCTTTAATTTTGTTATCCTCTTCCGATGTGTCCTTCTTCTTATTCAAGCCCTCCTTCTCGATCTGACTTTCGAAACTTGCAAATAGATTTTGTTTTAATTGAGGGTCGTCTCCGCACGTGGCAATTAGCTGCTTAACTAGATCCTCCTCCGAATAATCCATGGTAGTTAACAACATTTCGAAAGTCTTGCCCAAATTTTGTTTATCAGACAAATCACCGACTAGTTCTACCTGTTGCTTCAAATCGCAATTCTCGCGTAACAGCTTGCCCTGCAAGTCTTTTAACGCAGTGGTAAAAACCTCCTTTAAATCTTCATCCAAAGTTGACTCGATATCGAAGAACTGGACGTCTGTCTCCTGGATATATTGCTCATAAGCATCTTCGCGTGCAGCCTGTTTAGCCCCAACTCCACCGCTCTTTGCAGTCTTCTCCTTGCGGGCCATATGTAGCATCGTCCGTAAATGATTCAGCTCCTTGAAATAGCAGATGCGGGTTGACGAAAGAAGATCATTAGCTTCGGATAATTGAAACTGCAAGCGCTCAATATTATGCACGGCCTCGCAGTGTCCTTTACTTGTAAACTCAAAAACATTGAGCGGTAGGATAATACGCACGGTAGAAGTTTCATGTGCAGGGTTCTGGTACAACGTTTCCTTGGTAAAATCGTCGCCTTTCCAGTACCACACTTCTAACGGTTCTGCCCCCGACTTTTTCTTTTCTTCGTCGCCATCGATTCCCCATCGATTCGGCCCCAATAGTGCTTCGGATGCATGCATAAAGGTACGTTGAAGCTGTAGAGCTCGTGGTCTTGCTGGTGGCGCATTTACTACCATATCAGAAACTATTTCGCGAAAAGAGCGCTTACTGGGACGCGGAGTCTTGAGATCAATTTCTGTTTGAACAGATCCGCGTCGGGACGTGGCGGCCTGAGACGCCATGATTAGTACTGCTTCTTCACTCTTCGTACCGTTAGAATGCTGATGAATAATTTGATTACGTCGATCAAAAATTTGAATTTTGATGAACTCGTTCCACTGAGGTGAAACAAATGTAATTCTGTAGGTTTACAACGCTGGTAATTATCACGTGGTAATTACTGCGTGTGGATAGGTTTGTACTTACTTGTAAATAGAATGGGTTCGAAAACGCCCACGCCTTGAATACAAAACGTGAACATATACTAATAATGTATTTGTTTAAAATTAAAAAATGTTCGTGACATTGGTTAAAAATCGTGAATGTGATTTCATGAATGAATTTGAATTTTGTAGATAGGACAGAGATGGCACAACACGCAGAAAACAAACCATGAAATGATGAAACTTAAATCGTCTGTTGCTTCGTTTCGAAATCTTTGTTCCACTGTTGTGTAAATTTATGATGAATGTCAAATTTGACGACTGACTCACTAAATTCGTTTCGAAATGCTTCACAAATGACACTTTACTCACACGGCTACAACTAAACAACTACGGTCTTGGCTGAAACATCAACCTCACATAATTCCACAAGACTTCTAGAATAATGACAGCCGCGGGACATTACTCACATTGTATGGACTAATGTGATTGATGCTAATGTATTTTGAAGATTGAATGCTCAATGTTGAATGATAAACTGATGGTGCTGACTAAATATTTTAACGGTGGCGTGATATCTGAAGTGCTACTGTCGATCTAAATTACTAAAAGACTGAAGGATTGCAATAACGAGTAAAATATTAAATAACCGCTAATAAGACCCAAAATGTTGCATCCACTCCGCGTAGCGTTGCGGGGCAGCCTGTGGAGCAGGACGGACCGTGTGCAAAGCTTTCTGCACATCGTCGGTGGTGACGGGATCCATTTTGATTTGATCTGGTTGAGCTTTCTGAAGCTCCTCGTCGGTTTCTAAACGCGCCAGAACACGCCGCAACGGGTGCATCGCGGCCTCTTTGCATAGCGTGCGGATATCGGATCCGGACCAACCGTTGATTTGCTGCGCCAGATGTTCGTAATCCAATGGCTCTGCAGTTCCATCCTGTGATTTGGTTTGGAAATTTGGTCAAATGGAATGTTGGAATTAGCGAAGAAAATCAAAAAGTGAAAAACATTCAATCGAAAAATCAAAATTGCGCGTCAACTAATTACTTCGAGCTTGGGTCGTTATAAAAATGTGAATACCGCTGGAAGCAAACTAGATAACATGGCCTCTCGGCCTTGCTGACAAGGTAAATCTACGAGAATCCGCTTTTCTAATCGTCTCAACATCGCATCGTCCAAGTCCCAAGGAATATTGGAAGCAGCTAGCAAAAAGATTTGGTCATTGGTATCGCGGAGTAGACCGTCCATCTGAATAAGAAGCTCCGTTTTCATACGACGCGACCCCTCGTGCTCTGAATCTCTACCTCCGCGAGATGACATGATCGAATCAATTTCGTCGATGAAAATCGTAGAAGGTTGGTAATGCCGCGCAAGATCAAAAAGCACGCGTACTAGCTTTTCGGAATCGCCGCGCCACTTAGAAACGATTGTAGACGCAGAGACGTTGAAGAACGTGGTTCTACACTCGGTCGCGACTGCTTTGGCTAGCATGGTCTTGCCTGTGCCAGGAGGCCCGAATAACAACACGCCCTTCCATGGACTGAGCAGCCCAGTAAACAGCTGGGGATAGCGCATCGGCATCACAACCGCTTCTTTGATCAACCTTTTGGCTTCGGGCAATCCAATGATGTCAGTCCAAGCGACGTTGGGATTTCGAGAAACGATGTCGCGCGAGATGATGGATGCTAGCTCACGGTATTCCGCATCGACTCCCGGACCGCATGGTAAAGCCTTACGCATCGCGTTGTCGAAAAAATCAGCACCGGGGACAGCCGCGTTCTGCACGGGGCTACAAGATGGATCGTTCGTGCTACTTTTGCGACCGCCAATACTGGTACCGACTACTAAACCGCCGTCTAATTTACCACCGCCGTCTTCGTCAACGCTGTGCTCGTCGTTTGGGTCGCCAGCGTGGGTCGTTTTCGTAGGTTGAGCCCCGCTGCGCCTGCGAGTAGTGGCCGACTGGCTAGAATGACGACGGCGCTGCGGACCAGATCCAGCCCTAAGAGAATCTGCCTCTGACACTAACTTGGGTAACGTCACATCACCTGCTACCTTGCGCGTGAACTTTGGTTTCTTGCCGAATTTGATTTCGTAAAAATCTTCGTATTCCTGCATGACGAACGGCAAATCCATGTTATCCGCTACATCTAATTTATCAAGATTCACACCCGTCTCCTTTTGCACCGCCATGGAGCTTTCCAAATATCCTAGATCCATCAAGTACCTGTTTTGTTGTCAACACGAGAATTTACGCATCGTTGCGATGCACATCATGCTGAAAAATGAAATCCCTGAAAATTAGTTTACACACGAAATCGAAAATTTGGATTACCTGGAACATAACACCAACGCATTGCGGCGTCGATCGGTGGACCGCTTCTCCTCAGCCGTGCGGGCATCTAGATCTGCCTTGATACGAGACCGCGACAATGTTACCATTCCGAGAAAAAAAGAAATTCGTGTGTACTGAACAGACACTGTTATTTGATCAATGAAAATTTCAAACTTGGAAATTGTATGGTCTACTTCGACTTTCAAATTCAAACAATGAAATAATTTCAATGATGGAATCGAAAAATGTTTTGTTGTGGGTGATATGATTGATGTTCATGATTGGAGGATGTCGGATCGGGATTTCGATTGGTGTAAATGAAAATGGGCGAATATAAAAATGTTCGAACATGAATTGGGAAACACAAAAATATTTGAACACCACTAACAAATTGGATCTAATATGAATACACACTGCAACACGAAACTTACAAACACATTCTGCATCATGCTAAATGAACAACTGGAATGGATGGCTTCGTCAGGCTCAATTTTATTGTATTTTTTCAAATATTGTCAATATTGGTACTGTTGAATATCATGTGGTCTAAGTTTCTTTGAATGTGAATTTGAATTCGAGTGTAAAACTAAAATGATTTTACAACCGAAGCAAAATCCACTACTACGCTACGGGTGAAACAGAAACTTAATTTGAAACGTGAAACTGAAATTGTTATGCTGAAAACGTGAAACTTTCTGTCATGTTTTTGAAAATGTAACATGACAGTTGTGAAAATAATAAAAATTAAATAAATGTTAAGTAATCGTTCTGACATGTTTCTGAAACTCAGTTGCTGATCCTGTCCCCAGCCAATACATATCCTATGAGAGGAGAGCAGAGGACCCATAAATGGGGAGTGATCTCAAGAGGAGCAAAGATAACATGTGGACAACTAAACAATAATTTGGTGAGGACCTGACACGGAATCGTGCTAGAATTGCAAACGACTCGCTTTGGGCTTTACCGATCTATTCCGGTTTCACCGTGAACACTGAAAATGTTTAATTCTTTAACCTTAAACGTGAAACTAAATCTTAGAAACTGAGAAAATGTTGAGAAACGTTTTTGAATTCGGTGAATAATTTTTAACAATTGGTTGGATGATTTGAATTCAGATGAAATTGGTAAAGAAAGAATCCGCTGGCCGTGGCCAACCTCAAACAGAAGGAGGATGAGGATCAACTGTAGTAATTTAGAGGCCGTCACAACTTGTGTCGTACATGGGCCAATGGCTTATCTAAAGTTGTAAGCCGTCACCGGTACCTGCTTGTACCTGTCATGATGACTTTTGTGAAAAATTTAAAGTTTAAATTACTAAGATTCACTAAAAACTACGCCTCGAGAAGTGGGGCAACCTCATTTTCGTTGTTTGTCCATCTCTTTTTGTGGACTTTATGTTTGTATGAAGTTTCCCACGTTCTGCAAAGGGATTTAACGGCCCTGAGACATGGTCACGTAAATTAATAAATTAAGAAATATAGATAAAGGCCGTCACAACTTGTGTCGTACATGGGCCAATGGCTTATCTAAAATTGGTAAAGAAAGGATCTGCTGTAAATCTCGCAATTAATTGTTAAAATTGTTGAGGCCGTCACAACTTGTGCTGTACATGGGCCATATTGAACGTTTCATCTAAAATTGGGGTGTGCTGATATTGTGTGAGTTTCGAAACAGCTTGACGTGGTTCCGGATTCAATGGAGAATAATTGAATTACTATTCTAAATGAAATATTTGGACAAACCGGTTATGTATATTATAAAAACGAATTCTAAATTCTTGTTCGTCGACATATATTTCCATTTCAACGTTGTTCAATTATTTTTTGAAAATAAAAACAGGGCGGTGGTATTTTCTTGGTCTTCATTGCCTACTGCATTTATTCCCGTTGTTGCCGAAACCGGAGAGAGAAACCATGTAGTGGTCCATCCCTGACGATCAGGTCATAAGCGCATCTAACGTTCCAAATACTTAAAAACAATAATAATTTTCAAGGTTTTCAAAACCTTTGCATGCCAACCCTAATTAATATCAGTGGTCATAATAATTCAATAATCCAACTAAACCTAAACCAATAAAGTTATAAACCTAAACCCAAAAATTCATTTTCATTTTATAGAATATTATCTGTACCGTACAAAATTTTCATATTTCATATTAGAATTCAAAATTTTCAAAGTCGGATTTGCAAATTTTCTTTACCAGTTCAAAGCAATTTTCTTTGGATGTTCATGATCTTTGGCTTAAATTAACATCAAATCGGAGTCCATATCGAATTAACATTTTTCAAATTGGAATCAACCCAAACTAACTATTGTTTATTTCCAAGCATTTAGACACGTTGATGTACTAGCATCAATCCTTTCACCAATTACCAACCAGTCTCCGGTTTAATTTTCTTACAAAACCTACAGGACGTGGATTTGAAAACATCAAATTCATTTTCGTATTTTGAATTTTCGTTTTACAAATTGAATTAGAACTCGCAATTGTAGCATTTCAATATTAGATTTAGTTCAATGTCGAGATGGTATTATTTGCGACAATTTTCAACAGAATATTAAATTTAAAATGCATTCCAATTTACAAACAGAATTAGAGATTACGCTATCCCTAATTAGCCACCAAGTAGATCAATGATCACCATAGCATTTGCTGTTAAGTCTTTTGACTTAACGTTTCTCTTTTTGTACGGAGGACATTGCAGATTTTCTTAATTCGTTTTCAAAACGGTATTTGCAGTTTCTTTTTAAGTCAAGACGTTCAAATTGTTTCAGCAACGTCAGTTTCAGATGTCGGTACAACAAAAAACAGTAAT
>Ga0099798_10329_pt1 | contig 16267 bp, 9 predicted proteins | sample Uncmet_Sort29A_1_FD_89870 | JGI IMG/M metagenome (GOLD analysis project Ga0099798, IMG submission 89870) | Marine eukaryotic communities from CALCOFI LINE 67, Pacific Ocean - CN13ID_Sort29A_1 | ecosystem: Environmental > Aquatic > Marine > Oceanic | place: Pacific Ocean: Monterey Bay | collected...
CTGGAATTGGATCGGTTATCCTTCGGGTTGTGATCTAAGATGAAGTTCGAGATCTCGAGCACCTCAAAACACATAAAAAATAACGGCACCGCCAACGTAAGGAAATCCAGGAAGTCCGTAGTCGCCATGGATAACGCCCCCTGAAGCGATACCCGGATGATTAGATATCCAAATTCGATAATGAACTGCGTGAAAAAGTACATGGTCTCAGAACCTACATAAACTGTATATAGAAACACCCAAACATGAACGATGATTAGCGCCGTCTGGGCGATGGTGAAACCCGCGTTGGTCGTGGCCAGGGACCCTTCCACTACAAATCCCCTTAGAATCTGCATCACCAAATCCGACATGAAACAACTCCCTGCTCGGATCCAGAAATACTCGTTACCCGGCGAAAACTTTAGAGAATAGTCCCACATGCTTTGAAACGCGCGGAAGAATGACCCGCTAGAATGCTGCGTTGCGCCCACCCCTTTATCTTTCTTGGAGCGGCCCTTCTGAGAGTTGCATTTTTCCACGATCCTACACAGAAACAAAACATGTTGATGGGATGAATTATACCATTATATTACTTGAAAATACGTTGTACAATGCTATATGCATTCATTTGTTTCATGATCATGGGGGTACGAGCGCAGCGTGGCCGGCGCAGGTTCATCTGTGGAAGAGCCCTGCATTGAGATCCGGTTGGTTTTGACGTGCATCACAGCCCTGTTTGACAAACAAATAGATGAAGCCCAAATTGGAATACAAAACACACAACTGAAAAACAAAATTGGTAAAACACATACCTATATCGAAAGAAGCAAATGATCCCCATTACAAACGAAGAAATAGCCATCACTCCAAACCAAATCGCCGCCCTATACTTTCCCCAGCACGCATCTGCATATTTTTCCCAGCAAGGCGCAATCGTTTCTGGATGCACGACCTGCCGCGTGGCTTCTTGTACATCGCCGGCCATCAGATCTATACTAATTGCCTTCCCTTCTATACATTGACAATAAACTAACCACGAAAATAACCCCGTTAAAATCATAGCACTAAAACCGGGAAGAAGTAACCATCGGGGATCGGAGAACTCGAGTTGTATGATTTTGTCCGCTAATAGCTGCATTGACGCAAAACTCCTGGTCGAGACTGGGCGCCCGAGTTCACCGGAAGGGCGCGAAGATACGTAGGACGGCCGCTCCACTAACTGCGCCGGGGGTTGTGCAGGTATCACATTACTAAAATTTGCGTCCGTGGGGGCATCGTCTGCGTTGGCCATCCCCGGGACCTCGATATCTGCCTCATTTTGTGTCATGGTTAATGCTTTACTAAAACTGTATTCGAAAACTGCGTAAATGATAGTAAATATGCGTTGTTGAGCTCAAGATGAAAAGACGAATCTATTAGGATTGTAGTAGATTGTAGATGTATACGCATGGACAAAGATGATTAGACTTTCCATAAACTGATTTGGTTTTGCATAATCTTGAAACACATCAAATTCACACTTTCGTCTGCAGACAGACTGCCACAAACACACAGACAGCACAAAATGTATGAAATTCAAATATGTGTTGTGTGGCCATGTGCATATTCTAATTTTGGCACACGCTATTGAATGATGGTGACTATGTGGGGGAATTTCCTCCTTTGATTGACGTCGGCAATCTCGTATTGATGACCTGAAAAAACAAGCAATTAACAAATCTAGGAACTAAATACGTCGTTGATGCAAAACACAACTGTCAAGATGAAAATGAAATTAAAATGAGTACCAGATGAGTCGAATGTGAGCCTTGGATTACGGATCGGGCGTGGTGGCCTTGGCTGCGTGTTCTAGATAGTCAGGGCACTCGGTGCATCTTGAGCTGTCATCCACGGGCCAATCGAATAAAGAACCTCCAAATACAAGAACACTGCCCAGCGATGGTTTGGTACCGTTCGCGGCATCAAAACATTGCGGAGCATGCTGGCGCATGCATTCGTAGGTGACCTCGGTGTCGCCCAACATTCCTGTGAGTGCGAACACAACAGCAACTGTTTCCAGCTCCGGGACGTCATAGCTCAGATCGAAATCCGCGTCGTGAATAAGAATCATGCTCATCATACTACACAGCCCGGAGGCACAAGTTGTCCTCTGGGTCTCACAAGCTGCAGCAATTTTCTCGAATGGCAAACCGCCCTGTTGGATCTTCTGACACTCCGCCGACATACCACTGGCACCCGCCTTCTCCCTGTCTTGCATGAATTTAGAGTAGCGGGTATCGAATTCTTCCTGAAACTGTGCACAATCCGTGCACATCGTATACCGCAAATCCGCGGCCAAAAAAACAACCATGGGCCACCCATGGCTCAACTCGTAACCGCTACTGTTAATTGGAAAAGGAATGGCCCTCATGATTTCCCTCACTGAGCACTCAACCTGTTCCGATTTCCAATCTGGCATGGCTTCGGAATCCATATGCAAACCCATGACGTCCCTACGATTGTAATTCATAACTCCCAATTCTCGTATATCCAAAACGCCATTGTCATCTTTATCAAGCTGGTCGAAATCATGGAAATATTGGGAGCATGCCGGCTGAGTACATTTGGTAGTCTGCGTCTGTTGCGCGACGTCAAGAAACGATCGTAAATACCACTCTGGCATCCCCTTGCAGGTAACATTTGGTGGGTCCTCCCTGGGCACGCATGCAAGATTGACATGCTCAGGTAATGAAATGCACTCATCAACGCCGTACATCTGCACCTCCCGGAGACGCGGGAGGGTTGCATCTGCGAATGCGTTGCCATGATTTAAGGACGGACAGGGCATGCATGTGAAAGATTCTAAGAGGGGCCAAGAGTCGAGGGTGGCTTGGTATAATAACTTGATTTCGCCTGCGGACAGATCGACGGACACCAAATTCTGGAGGGAATGCCACGACGTCGGGATTGTTGAATTCGATTGGTACGCAGGGAATCCAGTCCACCGGAGTACACGAAGGTAGGTCCAATTCGATACAAGCTCAAAATCGCGTTCGTGAACAAGCATGCGGCAAAGGTTCGTTTCCCCACTGTACTCGTGACGCACGCTGTTGATGAAAAGAAATCGCACATGCTCAAGATAAGGAAAGAACGGCTTGATGGCTGCGTGGTTGTTCTGTGACAACCCTGCGCAAGTGCTTGCGCCGGTCTCCTGGTTGCCGATGATGAGCGGCTGTAGAGCCAAATACCAGCACGAACAACCGGGCGACAATAATAAATTAAAGACCCAAGCATAACAATACCCCTCTTCAAATACTCCGTGCTGTAATTTATAGATCTCGCCGAATACTGCTTCACTCTCAACCAGGTCGATGCTCTCCGTCGGGTCCGCGCTCGGGCAACCCTGGATGAAACCCTTGTAAACACAAATGCCGATAACCACGCCCCCCACCACAGAAACTATTGTGCCGATAGAAATACACCCCCACTTGAGAGATTTAGAATTGGACCGATTGTCCTTCGGGTTGTGGTCTAAGATGAAATTCGAGATCTCGAGCACCTCAAAGCACATGAAGAATAATGGCACCGCCAGCGTAAGAAAATCTAGGAAGTCCGTAGTCGCCATAGATAGGGCGCCGGACATTGATACGCGGATGATTAGATACCCAAACTCGATGATGAACTGCGTGACAAAATACATGGTCTCGCTGCCCACGTATATCGTATATAGAAACACCCAAGTATGCACTATGATTAGCGCCGTCTGCGAGATGGTGAAACCCGACCGCGTCGTGGCCAGGGACCCCTCTACTACAAACCCCCTTAATATCTGCATTACGAAATCCGACATGAAACAACTCCAGGCGCGGATCCAGAAGTACTCGTTTCCCGGTGAAAACTTGAGGGTATAGTTCCAAATACTTTGAAATGTCTTGCTGCTAGAAAACGGTCGTAAAAGCGCCCAACTGCCCGCGTTCTTTTGAGGGCCGCTCTTGTCCAAGATCCTACGCGGAAAAAAAACATGTTAATGAGAAACTGAAGAATGATTCTATGTGAAATAAATGTTGGTGTACGTTGGTTAATGAAGGATGTACGCACGCAGATTCGTGGGCGCCGGTGCATCTGTAGCGGTAGACTGGACGGATATTCGATTGGATTTGATGTGCCGAACTTGCCTGTTTGGAGGGAAAAGATGATACATAAAACGTAAATAAACTGACAAAACAATATCATGAAAAAAATAACCATTTTGGAAATGTGGATAATAGTGTTTCGTAAAAAATACCTATATCGAAGGAAACAAATGATCCCCATTACAAACGAAGCTATAGCCATCACCCCAAACCAGATCGCCGCCCTATACTTTCCCCAACATGTACTTGCGTATTGATCCCAGCAAGGTGTAAATGTTTCTGGTTGTATCACCTGTCGCGTGGCTTCTTGTACATCGCCGGCCATCAGATCTATAGTAATTGCTTTTCCTTCTATACATTGACAATAAACCAACCACGAAAATAACCCCGTTAAAATCATAGCCGAAAATCCGGGAAGAAGTAACCACCGGGGATCGGAGAACTCGAGTTGTATGAGTTTGTCCGCTAATAGGTGGAACGATCCAAAACTTCTAGTAGAGGTAGGCCGCGTGAGCTCACCTGAGGGACTTGCCGACCTTACGGATGGAATCTCTACTGACTGTGCCGGGGGGGCGACGGGTAACACATTACTAAAATCGGGTTCTGCGACCATCCCTGGAACCTCGACATCTACACTGGTTTGTGCCATGCTTAATACTTTACTAAAACTGTATTCGAAAACTACGTTTAAAATAATCGTAAATTTGTGTTGTTGAGCTCAAGATGAAAGATCGAATCTGTTAGGATTGTAGTGGATTGTAGATATATACGCATAGACAAAGATGATTAGACTTTCCAATGATTACTAAAGTAATTATTTCAACAGATGCCATGACAGCCACGTACTTGCTTCGGTTCTCACATTACAACATACACAACATACACCAAACACAAAAACCAATGAATGCATGAAAAATATAGATTGTGTGATCATATGAGTTGCTTAATATTATCGTAGAAATTATTGGATGATTTAATCCCCGCCGTTGATTCGCACGGGACATCGCCTATTTTTTACATGAAAAAAGAAACAATATGAACGACCAATTATACTGCTTGCCCAAACGTTTTGTTGGCGAACATTTATACAAAACATGAATACCAGAATGGTTGAATATGGGCCGCGGATTAGGGTTGGGGTGAGGAAGCTTTGGCTACGTGTTCTAGATATTCGGGGCAATCGGTGCATCTTGAGAAATCGTCCTGCGGCCAGTTGAATAAAGCCCCGCCCATTAGCAGAATTCCCGCTGGTGACATCCTGGTGCCATTCTGTGTATCAAGGCAGCTGGGGGAGTGCTTGTACATGCATTCATAAACCTGCTTCATGTTACTTAAAACGCCGCCAAGGCCGAACGGTCCGGCAACTAACTCCACCTCCGAGATGGTCATGGTCAAATCTAAATCTAAATCTCCTCCCACCATACTACTAACAAACATACACAATCCAGGCTCGCAATCCGTCCTTGAAGTGGTGCACGCCGCCTCCACCGCTTCAAATGGAATCCCCCCTTGAGCAACAGCCACGCACTCCTCCGTCATGCCACTGGAAGCCATGGCCTGCTTGAGTTGAAGATACTTGGCATATCGGCGATCGAATTCTTCCTGAAACTGTGGGCAATTGGTACACATGGTATATCGCAAATCCGCTGCCAAAAAAGTTGCCATGGGCCACCCGTCGCTTACCTCGTAACCGCCGCTTTTGGTTGGGAAAGGGATGACTTTCTCTATTTCCCTGGCCGAGCACTCGATCTGCTCATTGTGCCAGTCCTCAATGATGTCAGCATTTGCCATTGTCACCCCGCGATTATAGTTCATTAGTGCGAATTCCCTACTATCCAAAACGCCATTGCCATCTTTATCGAGATCATCGAAATCTTCAAAATACTGTGAGCACGCCGGCTGAGTACATTGGGTAGTCTTCGTCTGCCCTGCGAGGTCTAGAAACCCCCGTAAATACCACTCCGGAATGCCTTTACAAGTCGGTTTTGGTGGATCCTCCCTACCTACGCATGTAAGATCCACTTCGTCTGATAGCGTAATGCATTCTTGAATGCCATAGACCTCCACGTTGCGCAAGCGCGGAAGCGTTGCATTTTCCAACGCATGGATGTTTTCGAGCTGCGGGCAGCCCACACACACAAACGATTCCAGAAGCGGCCAAGAATCGAAAATGGCTTGGTCTAGTGTTTTGGTGCCGCTGTAGGATAGGTCAATGGAAACCAAATCTTTAAGTGATTCCCACGCCGGGGGGATTGTGCCATTTTGCCACGGCGCCGTGCGAAACGTCACCGACCCCGAGACACCAAGAGACTGTGTGGGAAATCCAGTCCATCGGAGAACGCGAAGGTACGTCCAACTCGCAATAAGATGGAAATCCTGCTCCCTGTATCCGTGGCAATTGATGGTGTCGGCGTCATTATTGATGCGATGGCCGGCGACATACAGAAATCGCAGATGCTCGAGATAGGGAAAGAACGGCTTGATGGCTGTGTGGTTGTTGCCAGCCAGACCAGCACACACGACTGAATCCGCGGTCTGGTTCTCGGGCACCACAAACGGGTCAAGCTTGAGATAGAAACACGAACAACCAGGGGATAACCACATATTGAATACCCACGCATAGCAAAACGCATCCGCAAATACTCCGTGCTGTAATCTGTAGATCTCGCCGAACAATGCTTCACTCTCGACTAGGTCGATTCTCTCCGTAGGATCCACGCTCGGGCAACCCTGGATGAAACCCTTGTAAACGCAAATCCCGATAGCTACGCCCCCGATGGCCGAAACCACTGTACCGATAGAAATTAACCCGCACTTCAGAGATCTAGAATTGGACCGGTTGTCTTTCGGGTTGTGATCTAAGATGAAATTCGAAATCTCGAGCACCTCGAAGCACATCCAGAATAATGGCACCGCCAGCGTAAGAAAATCTAGGAAGTCCGTAGTTGCCATGGATAAAGCCCCCTGAAGCGATACCCGGATGGTTAGATATCCAAACTCGATAATGAACTGCGTGAAAAAATACATGGTCTCTGAACCCTCGTAAACTGTATATAGAAACACCCACGTATGCACTATGATTAGTGCCGTTTGGGCGATGGTGAAGCCCGCGCTGGTCGTGGCAAGCGACCCCTCTACAACGAACCCGCGTAAAAACTGCATGAACACATCCGACATAAAACATCCCGTGGCGCGGACCCAGAAATACTCGTTACCTGGTGAGAACTTGAGGGTATAGTTCCACATACGCTGAAACACTGTATTATTCGTCAAAGATCCGAAAGATGCTAACTTAGTAAACTGTGAAGTGCCCCCTTCCGGACTCCTTGGGGAATGCAATTCCAAGACCCTACACGGTAAACAAAATGCGGCGATGAGAAAAAAGTAACAAAATGATTAACTTATTGAATGCGAAATAGATTTGGATAATGAAAAATGTACCCACGAAGATTTGCAGATGCCTGCTCCTCTCCCCCGGGAACCTCCCTTGACGCCCGATCCGTTTTGACGTCTTTCACCATCCTGTTTGACGAACAAAATAAACATTAATTATAGCTATAAAACGAGTACAATTTTCACAATTTCAAATAAAATTTTATAAAACATTGAATACCAATAACGATGGAAGCAAATCACCCCCATGACAAACGAAGAAATAGCCATCACTCCAAACCAAATCGCCGCCCTATACTTCCCCCAGCACGCATCGGCATATTTTTCCCAGCAAGGCGCGATCGTTTCTGGATGCACGACCTGCCGCGTGGCCTCTTCCACGTCGCCGGCCATCAGATCTATAGTAATTGCTTTCCCCTCTATACATTGACAGTAAACCAACCACGAAAACAAACCCGTCAAAACCATAGCAGAAAACCCCGGAAGAAGTAACCACCTAGGATGCGAGAATTCAAGGTAGATAAGTGCATCCGCCATCTGCCGAACGGACCCAATACTCACCCTCGCCGAGGAGGGCCTCGGGATATCTCCGGACGAGGGCATCGAAGCGTGGGATGGACGCTCCACCAAGTGCTGCGGGGTCTGCACGGGGACAACATTACTAAACTCTGGGTCCGTGTTGGCCATACCCGGGACCTCGACATCTGTACTATCGTTTTGTGCCATGGTTACTTCTGTTACTTTTCAAAACAGAAAACTCGTAATATAACTATAAATCGTTGTAAATATATGTTGTTGAGCTCAAGATGAAAGATCGAATCTGTTAGGATTGTAAGGATTGTAGATGTATACGCATAGACAAAAGATGGATAAACTTTCCTGAATGATTAATTAGTTATCACATTGTTCCCGAATCAGACATCACTTTCCTAAATTTTCATGCACATTGATAATTTCTTTGGACGACTTCTGACACACATCACACTTCATCAATACTGACGAAAAAACAAACACGTTCTATGCGTGATGGAAAATGATATTTTTCCCAAATGTTGCGCAATCATATAGCTTCTATAGGGTACAATAATTCAGGACGCCTCGATTATAAAGATATGATTCTTGCTGGTTTTTACCTTTTTGACAAAAATTTGGTTTCAATGATGATAAATGTAGTTTTACAACTTACGAAAATTGAAATTTCAAATTTGCGTTTGCTAAAATGTGAATGTACGGGTCGGATGGGGCGTGAGCGGCAAGAGCTCGCTGGTAGCTGTTGCAGTCCGTGCATCTAGAAATGTCATCCGGGGGCCAATTGAAAAGGGTCGGACCCATGATCATGGTGCTGGCTATCGTTATGTTGGTGCTGTTGCTATCGTCGAAGCAACGCGGAGAATGCCTGCGAAAGCACTCGACCGTTACTTCTGGTCCCGACGTCCAGAGGCCCTCTAAACCGAATGGTTCGGCAGACGCTTTAAATTCTGTCGCATTTAAGTGAAAATCGTGGTCCCTATCTACTTGTAAAAGTGTTCCCATACCAAAACACATGCCTGCATCGCAGTCCGTCCTCTGATTTGTACACGCCTCATCTAGGACATCAAATGGGACGCCACCTCGAGAAACCTCTGCGCACTCTTCTGACATCCCGCTAGCAGCCAGCTCCTCGTTGCCTTGTAAAAATACTGCATAACGGTTGTCCGACTCTTCCTGGAACTGGGTGCAATCCGTACACATGGTGTAGCGAAAATTTGCAGCCAAAAACGCAACCATGGGCAAACCGTCGCTCAACTCGTAACCCGTGCTATTAATGGGAAACGGGGCGACCCTGAAAGCTTCCTTGGTAAAACATTCGATCTGCTGGGTTTTCCAAGCTTCCAAAGCCCACTGGGTACCAAGCCTGGATAATAAATTCGGAGCACTGGTGGACAAAACCTGGTTATTGAAATTCATGATACCAATTTCCTTGGCATTCAGAACACCGTTACCATCTTGGTCCAAGGCTGAAAAATAATCAAAATATTGGGAGCACGACGGCTGGGCACACTTAGTGGTTTGTGTCTGAGCTGCCATATCCAGAAAGCCCTGTAAATACCATTGCGGGATTCCTTCACATGTGGCGTTGGGGGGATCTTTTGCTGGTACGCAAATTTGATTCACTTCTTCTGGTAGCGAAATACACTCCCGGACGCCATAAATTTGAACGTTGTTCAGACGCGGCAAAGTCGCTTGTACCAAGCCGGTCATGTTTTGGAGAGAGCGACAACCGACACATACGAATGATTCCAGGAGGGGCCAAGAATCAAACGTAGCCTTCTCGAGGTTTTGAATAGCGCTTGTGGACAGTTCAATGGACACCAAATCTTTGAGAGATTGCCACGCCGGCGGGATTGCGCGATGGCCGAAGCCAGGCCAGCGAAGCACTCGAAGGTATGTCCAATTCGATACAAGCTCGAAATCCTGCTGCGTGAGGTAGTAGCAATATATCACCTCACTGTTATCCAAGCGATCGCCGGCGACGTGAAGAAATCGTAGCTGTTCAAGATAGGGAAAGAACGGCTTGATGACTTCGTGCTCGTTCTTGGCCAGGCCTGCGCACGTGAAGGATGTCGCATTCTGGCTCTCGTCGAGGGCCAACGGCTGCAGAACTAGATAATAACACGCACAACCAGGGGATAGCCAGAGATTGAATACCCACGCATAGCAAAACGCCTCCTGAAATACGCCATGCTGCAACTTATAGATCTCACCGAATAATGTCTCACTCTCAACCAAATCGATGCTCTCCGTGGGGTCCACGCTTGGGCAGCCCTGTATGAATCCCTTGTAAAAACAAATTCCGATAACTACACCCCCAACCGCTGAAACTACTGCACCGATAGAAATGAGTCCCCACTTAAGAGATCTAGAATTGGACCGATTATCCTTCGGATTGTGATCTAAGATGAAATTCGAAATCTCGAGCACCTCAAAGCACATGAAAAATAACGGAACCGCCAACGTAAGAAAATCTAGGAAGTCCGTGGTCGCCATAGATAGGGCGCCGGACATTGATACGCGGATGATCAGATACCCAAACTCGATAACGAACTGCGTGACAAAATACATGGTCTCTGAACCCACATAAACTGTATATAGAAACACCCAAGTATGCACTATGATGAGCGCCGTCTGGGTCATAGTAAAACCTGAACGCGTCGTGGCCAGGGACCCCTCTACTACGAACCCCCTTAATATCTGCATTACGAAATCCGACATAAAACACGCTGTGGCTCGGACCCAGAAGTACTCGTTACCCGGTGAAAACTTTACGGTATAGTTCCACATACTTTGAACCGCCTTGCTGCTAGAAAACGGACGTAAAAGCGCCCAACTGGTAAACTTAGAAGACCCGCCACCCGGACTCTTTGGGGAACACAGGTCCAACATCCTACAATTTGATGAGAAAACAAAAAAATAGCTGGGTGATGCTGTACGAAACGATTTGATGGTGGTTTATGTTGGTTAATGAGATGCGTACTCGCGCAGAGTCGGGGGCACCGGTGCATCTTCCGAGGTCGACTGCATGGTCATCCGATTCGTCTTGACATTCCGAACTTTCCTGTTTGACAAAAAACATGCAAATAAACACCACATTATCACATAAAGCACGTAAAACTGTTTGAAAATGTGGCGTACAAAAAAATACCCATAGCGAAGGAAGCAGATGACCCCCATAACAAACGAAGAAATAGCCATGAGCCCAAACCAGATCGCCGCCCTATACTTTCCCCAACAAGAACTCGCATACTTTTGCCAACACGGTGTAAATGTTTCTGGTTGTACGACCTGCCGCGTGGCTTCTTGTACATCGCCGGCCATCAGATCTATAGTAATTGCTTTCCCCTCTATACATTGACAGTAAACCAACCACGAAAACAAACCCGTTAAGATCATAGCGCTAACACCCGGAAGAAGTAACCACCGGGGATCGGAGAACTCGAGGTAGATAATTTTGTCCGCTAATATCTGTATGGATCCAAAACTTCTGGTCGAGACTGGGCGCAAATCCCCGGAGGGACGTGATGACGCGACGGATGGACGCTCTACTAGATGCGCCGGGGAAGCTGCTGGTACCACATTACTAAACTCTTGGTCCACGTTGGCCATGCCCGGGACCTCGATATCTGCTTCGTTTTGTACCATGGTTGATACTTTACTAAAACGGTATTCGAAAAATGCGTAAATAGTCGTAAATATATGTTGTTGAGCTCAAGGTGAAAGATCGAATCTGATAGGATTGTAGTGGATTGTAGGTGTATACGCATAGACAAAAGATGAATAAACTTTCCAGAAATATTAAATATATTCGACTTACACACACATAAAGAAATTCTTCGATACACATACTTCAACACACAACGCACACAAAACTAAACAAGCATTTGTGATCATATTTATGACTTCCTAAATTTGTTTGTCCGAAAATTCACACGGTTAATTATTGGCGTAATACAAATTGATTTAACGTCTGATTCCCACGACCGTAAAACATAGCACTCGGCCTCACCAACCTTGTAGTTGTTACAACAATAATGAATTCTTTGATTGTGCATACAAAACTCGTGAAAAATGAGTTGAAAATGTAAAAATGATTACGGGTTGGTGAGTCGAATGTAGGACGCGGATTACGGGTTGGGCGCGGTTACGCTGGCGAGGTGATCCTGGTATATGGGGCAATCTGTGCATCGTGATATATCACCCGCGGGCCAGTCGAATAAAGTGCTGCCAAGTATAACAAGGGTCCCTAGTGAAATTTGGGTGCCGTTCTGCACGTCCGCGCAGTTGGGAGCGTGCTCGAGTAGGCAATCATAGGTCGTCTGCGCGTCGCCGCCCAATAAACCCGAAAGACCAAAATACCCGGCGGCGCTCATCATCTCCGATGCATCCACGTTGCTATCGAAATTGGAATCTTGTGCAAGAACAATCGCGAACAGGTCGCGACAAATGCCGGCGTCACAATCCGTCCTCTGATTCGCACACGCTGCATCAAGGGACTTAAAAGAAAGGCCGCCCTGGGCGATGCTGAGGCACTCCTCCGAATACCCGCTAGATATCATGTCGTCCTTGAGTTGTAGATACTTTGTATAGCGACTATCCGCCTCTTTCCGAAACCGATGGCAATCCGTACACATTGTATACCGCAAATCCGCAGCCAAAAACGCTGCCATAGGCCAACCATCGCTCAACTCGTAACCACTGTTGCTAATTGGAAAAGGAGTGGCTTTCAAGATTTCTCTCATGGAGCATTCCAACTGCAATACGTTCCAATCGTTGAATTCTGCGAAATCTACACTAAAACCCGCCCATGACATGCGATTAAAACTCATGATTGCCAATTCCCGACCGTCCAAAACACCATTACCATCCTTATCGAGCCGGTGGAAATCATCGAAATACTGTGAACACGTCGGCTGAGTACATTTGGTCGTTTTTGTCTGCCGGGCAACATCAAGAAAACCACGTAAATACCACTCCGGAATCCCCTTACAGGTAGCATTCGGGGGATCCCTCATGGGCACACATGTCGCATCTATATGTTCTGGTAATGGAGCGCACTCGTCAACGCCATAAATCTCGACCTTTCGGAGACGTGGCAAAGTTGCATCGGCCAAAGCGGACATGTTGGCAAGCTGCGGGCAAGCAACGCACACGAAAGATTCTAGGAGAGGCCACGAATCGAAAATGGCTTGATCTAACACGGAAACTTGGCTTGCGGACAGCTCGATGGACGCCAAATTTTTAAGGGATTTCCACGATGAGGGGATGCCACCACCCCCGTATTCCGTACGGTATGTAGCCATCCCAGGCCAGCGGAGCACGCGAAGCTGCGTCCAATTCGAGACGAGCTCATAGTCGCGCTCGGTCACGTAAATACAATCCAAAATGGTGTTATCGAGTGCGCCGTCAATGAACAAAAATCGTAGGTTCTCAAGATACGGAAAGAATGGCTTGATCGCTGTGTGGTTGTTGCTGGAAAGACCTGCGCACGTGGTGGATGGTGCATTGTGGCCCTCGTCGATTACCAGGGGATGAAGAACTAGATAGTAACACGCACACCCTGGGGTTAGCCATAGATTAAATACCCACGCATAACAATACCCCTCACCAAACACCCCCGGCTGTAATTTATAGATCTCACCGAACAACTTTTCACTCTCAGCTAGGTCCACGAGTTCCGTCGGATCTACGCTCGGACACCAAACGATAAACCCCTTATAAATGCAAATACCGATAACAACCCCACCAGCCGCCGTAGCGATCAAACCGATCGCAATAAAAGCCCATTTCAACCGTTTAGAAGTTGATCGATTATCCTTCGGGTTGTGATCTAATATGAAATTCGAGATTTCCAGTACCTCCAAGCACATCTGAAACAGCGGCAGCGCTAACGTAAGAAAATCTAAGAAATCCGTAGTCGCCATAGACAGGGCGCCGGAAAGCGATACCCGAATAATTAGATACCCAAACTCCGTGACAAACTGCGTGAAAAAATACATGGTCTCCGAGCCCATGTAGAAAGTATATAGAAACACCCAAATATGCACAATGATTAACGCCGTCTGCGCTATAGTAAAGCCCGCACTGGTCGTAGCCAGGGAACCTTCCACTACAAACGCCCTTAAGAATTGCATGATAACATCAGCTACACAGGATACCGTCACGCGGATCCAGAAATACCGCGTGCCGGGCCCGATTTTCTTTTTACACGCCCACAATCTTTTAAAAAGCCTGACGCAAGACAGCTCAAGTAAAATATTCCACAAAAGATTCTTGCGTGGTGGCGCGGTAAATTCAGCGGACCGACTAAACTGCCCCAAAAACTCTCTCAGATTCTTGGGCGTGCCCTCACTCACGGGCGACCGTGGACTCCGTGGACTCCCCGGTGCCCCCGCCGCTATCCCCGCAATGACTGTCCTATACCGATGAAAACAAATGCACCCCATCACAAACGACGCAATACCAAGCAAGAAAAACCATAACGCCCTCATATATTTCGGCCAGCATACATCAGCGTAACTTTCCCAACAAGGCGTAAATATTTCTGGCTGCACGACCTGCCGCGTGGCCTCCTCAACGTCGCCCGCCATCAGATCTATAGTTATAGCCCTATCTTCAATACCCTGACACCACATAAGCCACCAGAACAACCCCACCAGAAAAAAAGCAGCAAAACCAGGCAGTAATAACCACCGTGGATTACTGAATTGAACGTCCATGATCATATTCGCTACCTGCGATACACTTCCATACAGCATAGAAGTGGCTGAAGTCAATCCCGCTTTACTACTCGCACTTGATATTACATTCAAAAACGACTTATTAGTCATACTGTTTAAAGCAAAAAGACCTGATCCATTACTCAGAGTGCTCAACTTTGTGCCAATACTACCCGAACTGTCCCGTGGTTCCGCCCGCTTGTTGGACGGCGATGAAAGGGATGTGGGTAGCTGGACGCTCATACCATTTTCCCTAGCCTCCCCTGGTACCACACTATCGCATCCCGCGTCGGGCGTGCCCGGCACGTGCCCGTTTTCTGTCGACATGGTTATGATTTTGTATTATTTCTCTGCATTTAAATTGCTGTTTATACTAATTTTTTAATGTCAATACTGACGAAAGAAAATTCTTAGGACTGTAAATTAGATTATAGACAGACAAATTACACAATTACAGACATGCAAATAATTATAGAACAATCGTAAAACACACGCATGCAACTGACAACCACCACCACAAATGAATGTGTATACTAGCATTTTTGTGATCATCATATTATCAATTACATTTATTATGTATACCTGTTACAATTCACGGGTCGGGCGCGGTGGCCTTGGCTAAATGTTCAACGTATGATGGACAGTCGGTGCATCTCGAGAGGTCGTCCGCTGGCCAAGCAAATATAGCTGCCCCAAATAAAAGGACACTGCCTATCGAAGGTTTCGTGCCGTTTTCTAAATCAAAACAACGCGGAGCATGCGTGCGCATGCATTCATATGTTTCTTGTGTTTTGCCCAATATTCCCGTAAGACCGAACGGAACTGCAACTACTTCCAGCTCCGATACACTAATACCCAAATCGAGATCCTCGTCGGAAGGAACCATATAACTTTGCATAAACTGGCAAATCCCAGAATCGCAATCCGTCCTCTCATTCGCGCACGCCACCTCCAACGCATCAAATGGTACACCTCCTTGCTGGGCTTTTTGACACTCCTCGGTCATGCCTCTGGCGGCCATGTTCTCTCTTTCTTGTAAATACTTTGTATATCGTCTATCCGTCTCTTGCTGGAACCGCGGGCAATCAGTACACATCGTATATCGTAAATCCGCAGCCAAATAAACCACCATGGGCAAGCCATCGCTTAACTCGTAACCGCTACTACTAATCGAAAAGGGGATGACTGCGAGGGTGGCGTTCACTAAACACGAAATTTGTTCTGTCTTCCAATCATCCAATCCCAAACCCAAACCATAATTATAACCCATGAACGACCGGCGCTGGAAATTCATGACTCCCAATTCCCCACTATTCAGAACCCCATTGCCATCCACATCAAGACCACTGAAATCGTCGAAATACTCCGAGCACGTGGGCTGGTTACATTTGGTCGTCTGCGTCTGGGCCGCCATGTCGAGAAACCCCCGAAAATACCATTCCGGAATCCCTTCACACGTTACATTCGGGGGATCCTTCCTTGGGACGCATGTAAGATTTACATGTGACGGTAATGCAGAACAGTTGA
>Ga0099798_10330_pt1 | contig 16252 bp, 15 predicted proteins | sample Uncmet_Sort29A_1_FD_89870 | JGI IMG/M metagenome (GOLD analysis project Ga0099798, IMG submission 89870) | Marine eukaryotic communities from CALCOFI LINE 67, Pacific Ocean - CN13ID_Sort29A_1 | ecosystem: Environmental > Aquatic > Marine > Oceanic | place: Pacific Ocean: Monterey Bay | collected...
GTATCGAGCTGATGTATGGTATCGAGATATCAATTGTGTCATCTGTGAATACAAGGTCGTCTCAAAGTGCAACAACTATGACGTCTTCATCATCGACTTCATCGTTGACGATCGCGTTTTACGGTACTTTCGAAGAGTGCGAGGCTTTATCTTCGTGCACCAGTGCAAGCAGTACAAGCTGTTTGCCTTCTCTTGGCCAGCAGTACATATGTCCATTAGACACAACTGCAGACGGTTGTCAATTTCATGCTGTACTTACCTCTTTATGATACATGCTATACACCATGTTTTGTTTCCTATAGATCACTCAGTGGAACTGACTCTGGATGGTACGGACTTGATATACAGTTCTACTGCCGACATCTATGCTGTTCAAATTGATCACACTGGATGCATTGAGGTATACACATACACTTGATGATCTACATATGATATGCATACGTCATTTATACACAGCTGAATATCTCCACATGGCAACATGCAATACACTGAAAATATATTTGAATTATTGTAACCAGGATTTGTATGGTGGCGATGCAGAGGAGGCTGGATGGACCATTGTAAACACAGGTACAGAGGTCATAGCTGCCAGTGTAGCCGGCGACGTAGTGTCTGCTGGATCGGGTGTTCTCATGCAATTGATTGGCGACATAACATCAGACTGTATCGTAGATATCATCATCTCAGACAGCAATGGCATCGATCTGATGTATGATATCGAGATACTTGCATCGACGTCATTTTTTACTACTAGTTTGTCTTCCAGTACAAGTTTTTCATGTAATGCTGACGTATGCCTTTGGCTTAATGGCTCATCACTGAACTATGCCTCGTCTCTCAATATTGGTGGTTTTCAGTTTGATCATGACGGTTGTATTGAGGGTGTGTCTTTAGGTGGCGAAACACAGACGAGCGATTTTACAATTAGTATGTCCCCAACCACTGTAATTGGCTTCTCATTCTCGGGAAGTTTCATTGGCGCAGGCAATGGAGTTCTGCTTGAGCTAACAGGAGATATTGATATGGAATGTTTGTCTGATATTGTGTTGTCAACATCAGAAGGAGTGCGTATAGATGATGTTGTACTTCTCATGGGCACAGCAATTCAAACAGAAGCTTTGCAATTATCTGTGTCATCATCGGATAACAACCGTGTATCCAATGTCGTGAAAAGCTCTGCTACTCTTGTATCGACAACTACTGTGATAATTTACGACACTTTGGAGCAGTGCGAGGCACTTTCGTCATGTAATATTAACAGCAATACCAGTTGTTTGCCTTCTTTGAATATGCAGTACAAATGTCCGTTGGACTCAACTGCTGACGGTTTGTGTAACAAATAAGTATTTCTTGAAAGTGTTGTCGTATGCAGCAAATATGCTGGCTGTTGTATTGTTGTTTTGCTAATGCAGTGATTAAACTAGTTCACTAAATTTTCCACTTGACACATAGACAATTCCGTTGACCTCTTCCTTGTTGGTACTTCACTGATGTATGAGTCTACTGCGAGTATTCTTGGAATACAAATTGATCACACTGGGTGTATCCAAGTAAGTATGGGAGTTTTATGTCTGCCTATATGCATGCCAAAGATAGGTGTATATATGTCATATGTTTTTATACAAAAATGGTTACGTTATATAATTATTATTTTTATAGGAAGCTTACGGTGGTGATGCGGATGAGTTGGCATGGATGATTTCTGTATCAAGTATTGCAGTGCTAGGCTTCAGTCTACAAGGCATTCCGGTACCTGCCGGTACGGGTGTGTTGCTTGAGTTAATCGGTGATATCACACCAGACTGCATCATTGATGTCATTCTATCCGACAGTGTTGGAATTGAGATATTGACAGATATCGAGATATCTGCATTAGACCAGGGCATGGAAACATTACACACTACGATTTTGTCCAAGAGTACCCGGGTGACTACGTCTTCTACACCATTTTCAACCGACTATATTTCCTTCGACAGCAGTACGGAGTGTGAGATTGAAACATCTTGCAATTTTCTTGATGTACGTTGTCTACCCACAGAAGACACTCAATGGATATGTCCCAATGACGCCTTGGAAAACGGTCTGCATAATTCACACACACACACACACATACACACACACACATACACACATACATACATATATATATATATATATATATATATACACACACACACAAACAAACAAAAAAAGACATATACACTAGCACACTCTCCACCATACCATAACAAGGATATATGAACGGTATGCGTATAGATAATTCAGTTCAACTAATGATTCTTGGAGCATCATTGATGTATGAGTCGAGTGTTGGTCTCTATGGGTTACAGATTGATCATACCGGATGCATTGAAGTATATAACTATACTTACTCTTGTGATTTTCCTTTAATTTGGTTTTTATGATTAATATCATGCACAGGATGCATACGGTGGCGACGCAGAACAGGCAGGATGGACCACTGCAGTTGGAGAGTTCACAGTAATAAGCTTTACTGTCAATGGTTATACAATTCAAGCTGGTTCTGGAGTTCTTCTCTATCTAGAAGGTGACATCACACCCGGGTGTATCATAGACATAGTGTTATCAGACGTCGCAGGAATAGAAATATTGACAGATCTTGAGATAATTACTTTGGCATCAACGTCAACAGCAGACAGTACAACCATTAGTACAAAGATTTCGTCTTCCAAACGGGAAGAGACAAGTATTGAAACAAATCTTTTGAGGACTTCAAGTACAATAAGCCTGTCAACGTCAGCAAGTACAAGTATATCTCAGAGTTCGATGATGTTGCCCAGCACAAGCTTAGTGACATTGTCCGGTACGAGTTCGAGGACATCGACAAGCACAAATTCGCGGTCATCGACAAGCACAAGCACAAGCACAAGCACAAGCACAACAACGTCAACAAGCACAACTACAACGACGTCGTCCAGTACTAGTTCGATGACATCGACAAGCACAACTACAACGACATCGTCCAGTACGAGTACGATGGCATCGATAAGCACAACTACAACGACATCGTCAAGTACGAGTACGATGGCATCGACAAGCACGACTACAACGAAATCGAAAACCACGAGTTCAATGACATCGACAAGAACAAGTTTGATGACATCGACAAGAACAAGTCTAATGACATCGACAAGAACAAGTTTGAAGGAATCATCAATTACAACTCCAATGGTATTCACAGAAACAAGTCTACGCACAAGTAGAACAGCAACTAGCATTAAAAGTGGAAGTACCGATTTCAAGACGTCAACTGCAAGCAGAGGTCAGACTAGAATATATAGACAGTGTGAACAAGTAAAACATGCGCACATGTTTAGGTATCGAAATGATAATTACAACGTCTGAAGCTAATATTGAAGAAGTCATAGAGCTTGTTGCGGTATATAAGTTTTACGTATTTAAATTTGCACTTCTACTCTATGTATGTGATGACTTATTGTTTCTATGGTGTTTATGGAAGGAATCTCTGGAAACGGATGTTTCTGCTATTGATTGGGAAGCAAACGTTGTTATCGATGGGCAGCTTGACTTAGTATTAGACAATTACCTTGAAATTCTGGACCAATATTCTGCAGCGTATACTGATTTCGAGGAGGATTTCACAACAGATCTAGCAAATGCCCTTAATATTGACAGCAGTAACATACAAATACAAAGCATCGAAGAAAGCATTGAATCAAGACGGTTCCTCGATGAAACTGAAGTAATCAAAGTAATGTTCTCAATTCAAATGCCAGAGCAGGAGCTGTCGTCAGCAGGATATATTTCAGGAGAGAGTCTTTCATCCGAACTTGAAAATTACGTAGTAGACGCATTCCCTGAGATTGTTGGATTTGAGGCTCAAACATATTTAGTCATTCAGATAAAGAACATACCGTCTTCATTATTTGCAAGCTCTATTGAGTATCTTGATCAATATGGTCTCGATGTTCAAACTCATACAGGTAAAATCTGCATGGCAGTCATACAATTGTATAAATGTGATTTGATTCTTCGATGATAGTCTCTGTAGTTTCATCCAAAGACGATGCATCACACGGATCCACAGACAGGTCAACTTCGACAACAGCATTTTGGTTTCAAATTGAAGGTTATAAATTTTTGCCTTTTATCGTAATATGATCACACTTATAAGTTTCCCTTACAGAAGCAATCACTACAAACAATGGACAATTTAAAGCTGACGTTGATGCCGGTATCATATCTTGTTGTGCTTCATATTAAAATATGGTGGCATCATAGTATTCTTAATTTGTGATTTGTCTAGATACTGGAGATGAGGAATCAAATCCAGGACTTCTACCTATAATTATAGCAATTTCTGGAACTTTGATTTTTATTTTGCTGCTATTATTAACTATTGTAATAATAAGTAAGAGACGAAGAGAGAAGTCGCCTACTAAAATGTTCGAAATGGAGGAAGCAGATTTGCATTTTGCTGAACCGTGACAAATTTATAATTATCGTATAAATCTGAATTTAATTTACAATTGCAATGTTCAATAATTCAGAAATTACTTTAAATTAAAATTATTTAATTTAAAAAAAAATAAAAAAAAATTAGAGAAAAGATTTGTCTAGCAGTAAGACTGTATTAATTTAAAATTAATTTGAGCCTAGTAATATATAATAGTGGAATAGTGGAATAGTGGACAGGTATTTGTATAGCGGATATAGCTCTATACATTTCTGGAATGATTTTTTCATCATTTTTAAAGCGAGGTCTCTAGGTCTTTCATAGGAATTACTCAACCGTATTTATATATTAAATATTATATATAATATTATAATTTATTATATATTAAATAATTTATATATAATATTATAATATTATATATATATATCGATATAATAAATTATAATATAATAAATTATTATACAGCCTTTTTATTATATAATTTTTATTATATATATATATATATATACATATTATATATATTTATTATACAACCTTTTTAACTTTGGTCACACCATGTCTGGGCTGTGAGACAGAGATATAAGTTTCAAATTTAATCTAAGATGTAAATTTAAAACTTCATCCTAGTAAGACATGTACACGATTTCACTTAAGTTAGTATATCACTACATAAGCTCAATAGCACTTTTCTTGACAATGTTTACTTACACTCAATTAAGAGCATACGTTACATCAAGACCCCCAGGACTCCCCCAGCCGTTTGCGAACCAGTATATATTCTATAGGTTAGAATATCTAGTGAGTCGACTATGTAAAGGGTTTCGTTTGCCACGTCAAAGATAATAGAATCAGATCCGCTAAATATAAATTATAATTATATAATAATAAATTATCTGATATAATATTGTACAAATTTCGATCTATAATAATTTAATGTTTATCATATACTATTTCGATATAATATAATATTATTATAATAATAATGTTTATCATACAGTGACATACACATATGGGGTAATTATAATTATAATATTATCATCATAAACAAATTGACTTTTATAATCTTGTATTTAAATTGACTCATTAAAGGTTTTGCTGCTTTCCATCAAACTTTATTAAACTTAAGCATTTCGTCATGAATTTGCTCGTCTAGAATGTTATCTATTACTTTATCATCCTTCATTATTCTCGCTCTACTCGGACTTTCGTCAACTTTGTCATGAGAAGCTCCCTCAAAATGAACTCCCTTTGTCATCTCCTCAAGGTTAATCATCTTACACTGTTTCAGAAAGGAGAAACGATCGTCATGTATCAACGCAGGCTGTTCGGCAAACTTTTTAGCTGCCCATTTGAGCTCCTCAACAGCAAGTTTGCACATTCGTGAAAGATGATCCGAGTCTTGTGCTAACAGGACGTTGCGTTTCTGTTCCAACTCTTCTGTTCTATGGTCAGATTTATTATGAAACAACATAGGCGAAGGTGTTGGCAGCCGTGTGTGTTTGCCAGCTTTCAGCGATTGAGATTCAGTAACAACATCATCTTGGTCTTCAGATTGGCGAGATTGGCGTGTCCGGCATACTAAAGCACCAATTACTAGTCCCGTGATAAGGCCACCTGCAGTGTATAGAAGTGATTCGTTCCGTCGCCCTCGCTCATTCATGCTGAATTGAAGAACAGATACGTTCAAAAAATTTATCAGTTGCAACAGCAGCAGCAGCAGCAGCAGCAGAAGAAGAAGAAGAAGCGGTAGCAACGCAATTTATTTTTCCACTGTCGTTTCAAGGCGTAAGTATGCGCACACCGTTGTCAGAAGACACACGTCACTGCAGCGTGCGGGACTCGAATAATAATAAGGGCCGGCGTACTAATTGTTATAAACTACTATTAAGTGTCAGCGTTCGTCAGGGGTAGATCTAAATTTTCGTTCCAAGTTGTATGTCGAAACTGAGCTCTCCGTCGTCGTGTCTTCCTACTGTAATAAGGAGGGAGATGAGCGCGCAGCAACCCAAAATTAACTGTTTCTTTGCACAAGTTAGCAGAGACGAGACAGAATCTGAGTCATTAAATCTTACTGGTTCTCAGACCGCGGCCATCACACAATGTCATGATGGTGACACGCACAGACCTACACAATGAGTCAATGACATAAAATCATTGACATTGTCATGGTCATCAGTAGTGACATCAGATTCTTTATTCAAAATTTAATTAAAAATGAAGATGATTAGAACAGTTACTTTATTATATATGCATAGTACTTAATTAATTAGATCTATCATAGATTCTATGCATAATTTATTTAATTAAATTTTATAAAAGACTTTAAATTTTATAATAATAAATAAATTATTATAATAATTAAAATTTTATTATTTATTAAATAATTATTTTATTATCCCATAATAAAATTTAATATTAATTATGTCTATGCATAGTAACTGTACATGTTATAAATTTAATTAGAATCTGATGATTCTGATCCAAATAATAATTATCAATAAAATTAATATTAAAAAATATATAATAATTATTAAATATTTATAATTATTAAATATTAAGAATTTAAAATATATACCGGGTATATACGTACGTAGGGTAAGCCTATAATCAATATTGGAAATTATAGCCTAATAATTTATATTATTTAATAAATTAAATAATTATAATAATAATAATTATTTTAATAATTTTTATTTATTTATTATAATAATATTTAATTAAATTTTAATAATTAGGCCTAAAATTTAATATTAAATTTTAAATAATTAAATTTTATAATAAAATTTAAATAATAATTTAATTTAATTTAATTTAATTTAACATTACGATAGATCTGCAAGATCTACATAAAAAAATAATTAATTTAATATGCATACCGTACATGTAAAAATTTGCATTATCAAAAGGATACTAAAAAAAAAAAAAAAAATGCGATTAAGTTAATAATTAATATGCATACTTCAATTATTATAAACCTGTCAAATAAAATTTAATAATAATTATTTTATTCATAGACTAAATAATAATTATTATTAAACGTCCTTCAACAGCCATTCATTTATGCGTTTCCAAAAAAAGCAGAGTCGTTTTGAACCAACCAAACTCTTGAACGTTTTCAGTGAAAAATTAAAAATTTAATAATTTGCAATGGCCATGGGGTGTTTCTTTGAAACGTTAAACTGCAATGTTAAACTGCATCTACAAAACCAACAATTAAACATAAAAAATAAATTGTTGCACAAAAAATATGAACAGACTTATGGAACCGTATCTATGGTAATTTTATAAATTATTTCAAATTTATGACCGTTGTCCAAAATTATGCAATTTAATGCATTAAAAAATTTAATTAAATAATTATTAATTAATAATAATTATTACCTTAGGCCTATTTAAATTATTAAATTTTTTATTAGGCCTAATAATTATTTAATAATTATTATTATTATTAAATTTTTATCAAGGTATGCATATGATTATTAAAATTTTAGTCTAAAATTATTAAAAATTAGACTACTAAAATTTTAATAATTTAATCAAAATTAATAATAAATTATGCGGGTAATTAAATTTTAATAATTTTTTTAAATTAAATTTAGGCCTAAATTTAATAAATAATAATAATTATTATTTTTATTATTTAATTATATGTTGTATCAAATTTTTATTAAATTAGGCCTAAATTATCAAAATTTAATAATTATTATTAAATAAATATTATTTTAGATCTTAATTAATATTATTAATACACGTAAGACGTTATTAATATTATTTATTTATCAATATGCCGGCATAAATAATTTCAGATAGATCTATTCATATTAAATTAATTCATATTAATTTAATGGGTCCTAAATTAAAATGTATAAAATTTAATAATTCATGTATGCATAAATTCATAATAAAAATTTAATAAATTATAATTAATTAATTTTATAATTATTAATTATTTATTATAATTATTAATAATAAAATTTAATTAATAATTATTATAGCAAATTATGCACACATAATTGCAAAATTTAATTTAAAGTGGCCATGGCACTGCAACAGTAAAATTTAATTAAAAGTTACTGTTATAATTTATTATAAAATTTAATAATATTTATATAATTATTAATAAGTATCAGGTACCGTACGCGCGTATCACGATAAGCTTACTGTGAAAGTCTAAACTTAATTATGGTAATTAATTAATTATTATATTAAGCTTTAAGTTCAGACCTAAACTTACATGACAATGACATTGTACTGCGGAGTTAGAGTCTCTAGTGCGGACCGTGATCTAACGAGGTCCTGCTGGTTTCTGCTCAGGACCTTACTAAGCTTCCCTTGTTCATGCCTGTTGGCACTATTCTCAGTCAATCGTAGCGCAAGGACTGGCACCCTAGGGTTGAGGAGTCATGGTCGACGTAGGTCCTGGCCATGTCCGGGTGCTTGTTACAGACTCAGGCTGCTCTCTCACACTCAGATCCGTGCACTTGGGTCAGAGACCTGGTTGTCAAAATTTCAGAAGCGCACGTAAAAAGCGTGGCACGAAGAAGGCCTATCTACCCAATTGTATTTGGGCGTGTGGGGACTGGATCACCAAAAATGGCAAAGTCCACGAGGGTAGAAAGCAATGAGCTCAACGCTCAATTATCCGCTGCGCAGGCAGATGCTGCTGCCGCGGAAGACGAAATCGATAATATTCCTGATTTGGTATACCACATTGGCATGGATATGAATTTCATGCATGCTCGTATGAAAAAGAATTTTCACAGCGCTACGTTGTCCTTAGTTCGACAAGTACGAAGCCGAAAAGAAAATCGACACTTTGGGCTTTACAATGGAAGGCGAAACAGAGGTCATATAATAATTATTCATCCTAAAATTGCCGACGGACATCTATTTTGTGTTATTAGGAGGTTAGCCATATTCGGAACACCGAGAAAGCTATGGATAAAAGTTCCGAGGCCGCTTGGAGAACTTTTGATAAAGAAAGGTGTCAGAAATCAAAAAGTGCGGTAAGTATTTCCAGAGCTACATTTTGGTAAACAATTTTTCAAAAGATGATTCTCGTGCAACTATTTCAGAGCAACTTAGTGGACAGCTCTGGGAAACCTTCAACTTACCCTTCTCCGTCTCCTAGTTTTGTCACCAGAAGAGAAATCCAAAGATTATCCAACTTGATACACGCACACGGGATTGCTCCCTCTCGACGAAAGAGAATGTGGATGATGTGGTCTGGTGCCGATGATATCAAAGCTCAGGTTGTATAATAACAACAAAAACGCTTGTCGGATATGAAATAATCCTTGCTTCTTTTTAAGTTTGGACTGAATGAAAGTGATAAATACAAATTTCTGTTTTTAACTCAGGCACTAAAGAAATTTTCACTAATGAATCCAGAGGATATTGTGGAGGATGCAAGCTCGTATTATGACAATTTAGTGAAATCGAAAGATCTAGCACTCTCAAAAGATTCCAACAATGGAAAAGAATCATTGAAGGATCAATTTAATCAAGTTGATCTGGATGTGAATCGCACTTGTCCAACACATACCTATTTCATAAGAAATGGAGGAGTCGAGAAACTTCGGAGGGTACAATGAAATGCTAATCAGCTTATCTTACCTTTACATTTTATGTTTAATTCTTCTTTGCGCAGATATTGTACGCATATGTAATGGAGTGCCCCGAAATTGGATACACCCAGAGTATGAATTATGTTGCAGCCGTTGCTCTTCTGATTCTCCAAGAAGAGGATGATGCCTTCTATCTACTGATGGCAATAACAAAAAACATTTTGCCCGACTATCATACTTTCACCTTATCTAAATTTATGGAGGTACTTGGAGCATCGTTCAATTCAAAAAATAAATATAATCATCTAATTTGATACTCTAGGATCTTGATGTCTTTAAAGCAGTACTTGAAGTGAAATGTGAAACTATTTCGTTATTGATGCGGAAATTCGATCTTCCATTAGAATTTGTTATCTCACGTTGGTTTCTGTGTATATTCTTTCTTACGATGCCTCCACACTTGACAGTGAGGTGTGTGAAACAATCAACTAAATTTATGAACGCTATTTAGTTGATCAATACCACAGGATATGGGATGTGATGTTTCTTGAACATCGCTTTGGCGATGAAGGACCAATGCTTCTTTTCAGGATTGGACTTCAACTGTTCAAATTAAATGAAGCCAAAATTCTTGCTGCACCTACAATGGGAGATCTGGCCCAGATATTATCGTCAGGCATGATGCCAAAGGTGTCAGAACGGGCTTCGTTTGTGAAGAAAGCTTACAAAGGTTGATTCTCTGTATTCGATTATTGCGATTTTAAATTTATATACATACATTGATAATTCTGATTTGCAGGGAGCTTACGAACGATGAGATTGATGCGAGCGCATGCGGCTCGGCGTGAAAGAAACAAAGACTCTTCCAGTCCAGCCTCAAGTCCAGCTACGGATTCCCAAAAGCTGCGCAAGAGAACGCGTGAAGATTCAAACGAGACAGACGACAAAGAAAACGTTGATACGAGGGGCACCGAAGAAGAACCGCGATCAATCAGACCCCGTAGAGGTTCACTCAATCGAAACCGACTCAGGCAGCGTCGAGGTTCACTCAGTCAAAGCATGAAAGAGTGGCTAACACCAAGTAAGACAGAGAAGCCAGTAGATACAAATAGTGTTGAACTCTCCGACTTGGGTAGATTTCAATTACACACTATTCTGCTGATTCAGTTTCCTCAATAATTTCCTCAATGATATGTTCTCTACGTAATTAGGCAATTTAAGTGCGGCGAAGAGACTGAAAATCTTGTTTACTGACGAAGAGTAAAAGGCACTGCTACAGCTGAACTACTATTATTCTTAATATTCGCATCTGTACATAACTGTACATATTGACACATATATCTAATGATTACTGTAGCTTTTGATTTGTATGCGCATGTAAGTTTTGAGAAAAATGCACACGGATATCAGAGATGATCAGACCTCCAACTGTTTCAAATTGAAACAGAAACTTGTTATAGTAATTTTTCAATGTAATTTTATCGAGTTTTATAAATTACCAGTTAGATCTATTTAATTTGTATTAATTATAATATCGATAATATTATAATTATCAGGATAATAATTATTATGGATATTCAAATATATATTATTATATAAAATTTAATGATGTTTATGGGCTCCGTACAATTGCGGCGTACATTCGCAATAATATTATGTGTTTTGGATACATTGTCGGATTTCCTTTAAAATTAATCAATTCAATTTTTTTCAGTGATTTATTTATGCCAAATCAGTTAAAGTTTGAGTTAAATTGTGATAGTTTGTGACAACTTTGTGTTCATTCGAAAATAAAATAAATTTAACAACAACTAGATCAGATTCTTGCATTGGATCAGCAAATTTGTCACAATCAGAAAAGAATTCAGGTCATGGATCTGCTATTGAAGTCCATTAAATGTCGATTTGGAATGAAAAGCGTTCCACTGAGGCTTCCACCAAATAGACATCATTATACAAGTTTCTCCCTCGAGCTCTATAATATTATAGCTATATAGCTTTATTTTAATTATATAATTTTTTTATAATTTTTTTAAAATATCATGATCATGATCAGATATGTAATTTCTAAGTTATTATTTCTTCCGAAAATCGTCAAGCCAATTGCAATGATAATTTTGTTAAACTAGATAGTCTAAGACTTCCGACTCGTATTTGAAGTTCATGATCATGAATATATCAGATTCTTGTGACCATTTATTATAAATATAATATTATTATAATATGGCATTTAAAATTAAATAATATTTAGATGAAAACATTGTTTGAGAAGAGACAAAATTAATAATTAACAATTCAAACAAATAAATAAGATGATAATTATGATAAGAATAATTATATTAAAATTTTAAAATTATTATTATAATAATTTATTATGTGCATATAAAATATTATAATATCACTGCATAAAAAATAATATAAAATTCTGATAAAAATTAATTAATTTATATATTATAATAATATTATATCGATAATAATTATAGCATGTAAATTATTATAATATAAAATATTATTTATATAATTATTATGGTTCTTGGATCGACGACGGCCATCGTGCCATTTGTTGCATACATATTGGTACTTTCGTCTCTTGAATTCTCTTCTCAACTCTCTTTGTCAAAAGATAAGCTTATTTTTGTTAATTTTTTAATTTGTAAGGTAATGCAAATTACAATGCAAGGGAATACAATAATATAATATAATATTATATTATTATAACATTGTAAGGCAATCCGGAAATATACGGAGCCCATTACATTACATAACATTGTATAAAAATTCCATGCTAGGCTAAAATGCTAGCATCAGTCAGATTCAGAAAATTGACAGAAATTATCAAAGATACCGACAAAATTAAAAAATAATAAATTAATGTTATTAAAAAACAATTTTGTAACGTCATAATTTTTTTTTATATAATTTATTATAAATAATTAAATTAATATTAATTACGCTAGTACTCTACCTAGGCCTAGAGGCCTAATATAATTATTAATTAAAATATATACCCGTTAATTTAAATTATATAATAAATTATAAATAATTATGATACTTGCATTTTGATCTAAAATTTCTAAAAATTATTTGAATTCGTATAATAATTATATGGATATATGGATATATATGGATGGTATTTACATTAAAAATTCTACAATTGCAGAATTCATTAAATTTTTATCACAATGATTGTTTCATAAGTTTATGTCCAAGTAGTACTTGTTCTCTTTCAATCTTTGTATTGCTGTAATACCTTCCAATCCAATATTATTCATCGAAAGATCTATCTCTTTCAATCCTGTCACTTCATCCAGAACAGCAGCAAGGACAACCGCACCCTCAGTTTCGATACCATTGTAACCAAGGTTTATCTTCTCTAACATGGGAAGTTTTTCAAAAGCACGAGCAAGAGCAATTACACCATCATCTGATATGTTGTTATCAGATAAGTCGATTTCAGTCAAATTTGTGAGTTTGCTTAATGACTCAGCAATAGCAGTTGCGCCATAGGATCCGATGTTATTGTTCCAAAGGTTGATTTCCTGTAAATCTATAAGACTGTCCAAAGCACTAGCAAGTGCGATTGCACCCTCATCAGAAATATTGTTTTGCCCCAAATTGATTTTCTGTAATCCTGTGAGCTTTTCGAACATTTCAGCAAGAGCAGCAGTACCACTGTCTCCTATATCGTTCTTGCTGAGACTAATTTTTTTCAATCCATCTAGTTTCCCGAAGACGTGAGCAAGAGCAATCGCACCGCTGTCTCCGATCATATTCTAATTTTAAGTACATACATAATATTATGTTACTCTATAATTTTTGGACAGAACAATTAGTCAACTGCAAAAAACAAAAAAGCATACATCATGTATCTATTAACATTTTAGTTTTGGCATATATACCCAGTTTATAACAATTTCTTTCAAATTTGCCAAATTATCAAAAGCATGAGCAAGAGCAACTGCTCCATTGGGACCAATGTTATTATTCCAAAAATTTATCACTTGTAAAGATTTCAAATCTTTCAACGTGTCAGCAAGAGCTATTGCACCCACGTTACTGATATGATTATTACCAAAATTTAATTTTCTCAACTTCTTTAGTTTGTCAAACACACCAGCGAGAGCAATTGCACCCTTATCGCCAATGTGATTGTTACCGAGATGGATTTCTTCTATTGCAATCAAATTTCCAAGAATATCAGACAGGGCGATGGCGCCATTATTACCAATCATATTCTACATCGACATAGGAATTTTTGAATATAAACCCAATGCCAATATAAGTGTTACATAAAAAACTATTGATTGCCAAACCCAATTCAGTCCAAGTTGCCGTAACTTTGTTAGCTTGCCCAACGGCTTCGATAGTTTCTTTGCGCCATCTGGTCCAATGTTGTTTCCAAACTACAATGATAGGACAGTAATAAATTTAGTGACTTCACAAGTAACCAATACGATGGAAATAAAATAATTGATTAACTATGACATGTCTATTGTCATAAATATATTCTCCTACACGTGTAGTTTTCAAGAAATAAAGCTTACCAAATCAAATGCTTGTAGATGAGTAAAATTTCCAAGCACGCCAGCCAGAGCAGTCACTCCGTTAGCCCAGATGTTGTTGTCACCAAGATAGATCCTCTCTAGTTTAGATAGCTTTCCTAATGCTTCCGCAAGAGAAATTAAACCGTCGTCCCCGATGTAAAAACGTTGAAGTGAAAGAATTGTGCCATCTTTGTTTAAACCTCTCTTGAGAATTTCGTTATTTGACTCCTCTTCCGGATCCTTGTCAATGAATACAGTAACTTTATCCATCAGCTTATTTGCAAGCTCTTGATCTTCGAGACTCATCTCTGTAGTTGCATTCTCAATTTGTAGAATTTGTGTCAAAACACCTGATTTCGGTGGATTAGAAAATGTTTTCTCTTGTGACAAATTTGTCTCCTCATCAGTTTGCTTTTTGGCTAAATTATTTTCGGTGATAATTATGTTTTTGTCTACGTTAATAATTGGATTTATTCGTGTAGTTTTTTGAGCCTCCGTTTGAAGTTCCTTCAAAGTTTCTAATATTTTAGAGTCAATTTGTGCCTTATAAGATACAATGTCCTTGCCAAGTGCTACTTTGTTCGACAAATCTATGTTACCGTACTGCAAATTTTGTTCTTCAATTTTCTTAAATATTTGCAGACTGATGTATTGAATCTCCATCGTAGACATACCCTTTCCTAAAAGACGTTCTTGAATTTCTTTCGTTTCATCTCCAACAGATTTCAATGTTGCGGATTCTGCGACACCTAGTATAGCATTTCTCTTTGCTATTTCAGATTCTGCAAGCTCGCGTATTGATTTCTGCTTCTTGTTCAGAAATAAAGATGGATTTTTGGAAATATCAGCATACAATGCTACTGCCTCATCTTCACCAAGAACGCCTGAAATTGCTTCTAGTTTCGTCTCAATTTGTCTTTCGATTTGTGCTAACGCCTCTTCTGCTTCATCTGCTTTGCACTCATCTCTGTTCCTGGTAAGATGTATATCGTGGGAAACTGCTTGCTGCTTTGAATCGTGAATCAATTCTAGCTCCTCAATTTTCTTAAATATTTGTAAACTGATATGTTCCATTTTCACAGGAGACATACCCTTTCCTAAAAGACGTTCTTGAATTTCTTTTGTTTCATCTCCAACAGATTTCAATGTTATACATTTTGCTACGTCAAATAAAGCATTTCTCTTTGCTATTGCAGATTCTGCAAGCTCGCGTATTGATTTCTGCTTCTTGTTCAGAAATAAAGATGGATTTTTGGAAACATCGGCATACAATGCTTCTGCCTCATCTTCACCAAGAACGCCTGAAATTGCTTCTAGTTTTGTCTCAATCTGTCTTTCGATTTGTGCTAACGCCTCTTCTGCAGTGTCATTGCTCAGAGATTTCGGGTCCAGAATCTGGCAGGATAATTCATGGTGTGTTACATACTCTTCAACTGCACATACAGCCTGAAGGGATATAAAAAGCAACAAGCAAAAACAAATTGCTATGATCTTATCTGATATCATCAGGTAGTCTGTTTTATACAATTAATAACAGATCTACAGGTAGGATCGGCCACCCATTATTCAGATAAAGAAATTGCCCCGGGACAAATGGGAATTTTACTAGTGAAACTTCTGCAAGTGCATGGGCGTGAAAGTTATGATGCTCAAAATTTCCTTCTCACGAACAATTCTTCGAATTCGGGCTTCTCAGAGCCTTT